>SWCD01004290.1_pt1 | contig 87698 bp, 65 predicted proteins | sample 4693011 | NCBI WGS metagenome assembly SWCD01 (sample SAMN10267278, study PRJNA491770) | bioreactor metagenome | isolation source: DHS bioreactor inoculated with marine | place: Japan: Omine Ridge, Nankai Trough | reverse complement strand
CAATTTATGTTCAGGAGTTTAATTATGTAAAGGAAGATAAAATCAGACCGGTATTTCCTTTATGGATTGACGAAAGATCAATTGAACCGAATTATGAATTGCAGCTGCTTGAAGAAGATATTGTAAAAATTAAGTTTGACGGATCGAAAGGACAGCATGGTTATGTGCAGCTTCTTGAATCGGAACAGATGTTTAGTTGTTTCAGAGAGGATAAGGACGATCATAGCGTTTACACAGTAGAAATTCCGATGAGAAAATTAGAGAAGAACATTAAGCAGAGAGTAAAATTGATTCTGAATGCTTCTGAAAAAACTGAATTTGAAGATGAACTTGAACACCTTACAAATGCTACAATAATTGTTAAAAACATTGACGAGTACCCGCTGGTTCAAACAAATAAAGAGAATTCAAGACTTACTTACACTCTTGGGGAAATAAGATTAGGCGGACCGATGCGGGCCGAATATGCACCTGGAATTGTTCTTAAAACAAGCGGCAAGATAAATTACAATTATCGAATTAAATTAAACAAGATTGACGATGCCTATATTGATACTTTTTTTGTTGAAGAATTACCATTGGGGACACCTGAACCGAAATATTATTTAAGTTCACTTTATTGCGCTCCAACTGATAGCGGTGATATAATTCGAATTCCATATTATGAAAATGTGCCTTATTCAATTGTGCCTGAACCTGATCAAAAAAGAATATTGATAAATCTGTATGGTGTTGAAACAAGCAGCACCTGGATTACACATAAAAGCGGTAGAAAAATTATTGATAAAGTAACTTGGGAACAAACAACACCCGAAACATATCAAATTATCGCCAACTTGAATACTTCTAAAATTTGGGGATATGACATAACCCAATCCGGTAAGAACTTGATATTTAGAATTAAATACCCGCCGGAAATTAATTCAGCAGCAGAGAGTCCATTAAAAGGATTGAAGATAGCAATTGAAGCCGGGCATGGCGGAGCAAATGTCGGCGCGGTTGGACTTTCGGGAATTTTAGAAAAAGATATAAATCTCGATCTCTCAATAAGGCTAGGTGAGTTGTGTGAAAAAATGGGCGCGGAAGTTTTGCAAGTTAGAGATACAGACAGACCAATGTATTTAAGCACAAAGCGGGATACCTCTCGTTATTCCGGTGCAGATATTCACATCAGTATTCATGCAAATTCAGGCGGGTCACGCGGCGGTTATCTTGGTGTATCGGGAACAAGCCACTATTATCACAATCCCTTTTGGGCGCCTTTGGCTGAAATGATACATAATAATGTTTTGGAAATGGATATAGATGAATTCGGCGTTGTTGGTTCATTCAATTATACGGTTACACGAATGACAGAAATGCCGGCCATACTTGTTGAGCAGGCGTTCATGTCGAACGCGGAAGATGAAGAGAAACTTGCTGATGAAAATTTTAGACAGGAAATGGCAGAGAAAATTTATGAAGGTATTGTCGAATATGTAAATTACATGAGTTCGGAATAAAAAAATTTGGAGAATTTAATGAATAGAATAAATCGAAGTGCAAAGTATTTTTTATTAGTAATCATGGCTGCTTTATTCGCCTGCGAAAAATATGATGTACAAACAATTTCCTACAATGAATTTGATCAATTCATTAAAGCACCGGCTCCTAGTGAAAATGATAAGCAGATATTTAATTTGGATGCTGAAGGGGTCAGCAAAACAGTGGTAGCTGATAATGGTGATACACTTGGCGGTTTTGTTACAAATAACAAAAAGTTTTTCACCTCGGTTGTTGATCCAGTTTTAAAAAATTATGTGGAAGAATTGAAAAGGCAAAGTCCTACTGAAGCAATAAATAATCTTGCAATTTTCAGTCATCAAGTTTATCAAAATTATTTCCGCAAGGATTTTTATAGATGGGGCGGTGATATTTTTGATCTCGATCATCCACAAGATCGAGGTTCACGGTACGATAAACTTTATGGATTGGATTGCTCCGGTTTTATTAACATGCCGTATGAACTTGCGGTTCATTACGGAATATTAGATTCACTAGATGAGAGTTCGGTGTTTTCTTCCAAAGGATTTAAAGAGTTTAGTTTTAATACCGGACTTGAAGACGGCGGCGGCAGAAATAAAACAAGCAATCATTATCGTATAGACACCTATGATATTTTTAGACTCGGCAGACTAGTTACAACCATTGAGGCTGGAACATTTCCGACTTATGAACAAATGAACATGCTTCAGCCTGGTGATCTTGTTGGGCGAGCTGGACATGTTGGAATGATAGTTAAAATTAATAACGAACTTTATTATTTAGAATCAGGCGGAAGAGTTTTACCAAATAACGGCTACAAACCTGCGGATGCAAAAAATTCACTAGCCATTTTTGCCGAACGAAGACCTGTCTATATTAGACGAAGCTTGCCTGATAGTAATTAATTAGTTGCGAAATTAATTGAGACTATAAAGATGAAATTTGAAATTCGCCCATATCATCCAAGCGATTTGTACTCACTATATAAAATTTGTCGACTTACCGGGAACAGCGGTAAAGATGCAACAGATATTTATGAAGCCCCGGAATTGCTTGGACACTTTTACGCAGCCCCCTATGCAGTGCTAGAACCGGATGTTTGCTTTGTTGTAACCAATAATGGCAAGCCTTGCGGCTATATGATCGGTACAAAAGACTCGCAGAAATTTTATGAGCGGTGTGAAAAGGAATGGTTCCCCGTTTTGCGAAGGCGGTATCCTCTGTTGGATGATGATTCAATGGATGCAAAAATAATCAAGCGCATTCATAAGGGACATATTGTTAAACCTGAATTGAAAGATTATCCGGCACATCTTCATATCGACTTACTGCCGGAAACACAAGGGCAGGGAATTGGCAGAAAAATTATGGAAGTGTTTGTCAGCAGGTTAAAGGAATTAAATGTACCGGCTCTACACCTAGAGGTTGGAAAAGCAAACCACGGCGCAATTAAGTTTTATGAGAAAATCGGCTTCCATAAAATTCATGAGTATGAATACTCAATTGCTTTTGGGATGAAGTTGAAATAGAATTATTCCAAGCTGCATAAAAATATCTCTAATTATTTAAACGCTTTTTTTAATAAGACTTTGCCCATTTTGTTTTTATCTCAGCTTTATACTCCTCTAGTTTTATCCAGCCTTTTATTTTTTCGAGATATAGAGAATGTGTAAGCTTCGTGTGCTCTGAAAGAATATTCATAGTTTTTGAATAAGGATTTCTCAGTTCTGCTCCACAATCCTTAATTCCAACAAAATAAATCCCTTCACCAAAATACATAAAATAGTTAATTGTATCACCTTGTGCTATTTCCAGAGAACGTTCATTCTTTTCATCAGGCGTCCAGCAAATTAAAACAGTATCTCTTTTTATTACTACTTTACCTGGGATTATCTCAATAAATGAATTTTTCGCGAGATAAAGGCTGTCCTTAACAATTTGAGCGTTTCCAACGATAGAATCACACGTGAAATTATTATAGAGATTAACACTATAATCTTCATGAAATTTAACACTTTGACTAACGATTGCATTTTCACCTGAAAAATAGTCTGCAGGAAACCAGTATGATAAAGCGTCACTATTTTGTCCAGTAACTTGGACTCTAAAAAATAAAATTAGAAATAATAATACTAGCTTGATATTCATTTTATTGACTCATTATTCTGAAATAATTTATCATAGGTCCAAAGCATATAAAGTTTGTCAGCGGTTGAAAATCTGTTGTATTTTTTACCGAACTAAAACCATCTTTTTAGTCTCAGTAAACTCACCAACACTTAATTTATCAAAATAAATTCTACTTGTAATATTTTTATTATTGAACTCAATCGAATAATTACCCTGTGATTTTTGTTCGTTCACAAGTGTTGCAATTTCATTTCCGAGAATGTCGTAAATTTTTAGAGTTTTGAATCTTAAATCTTATTTCATCAAAATTAACTTTTTGCTCGCTGTAAATTCCGCAGAACTGAGACGGTAAATGTAAATACCGCTTGATAATTCACCTTGAACTGATGCCGAATTAAATTCTACCTTATATTCGCCGGCTGACTTTACTTCATCTACCAATTTCGATATTTCATTTCCAAGAATATCATATACAACTAAACTCACAAATCCTGTCTTTGGTATAGAATAAATGATTGTTGTGCTTGGATTAAACGGATTTGGATAAGCATCAAGTAAATTATAATCCTCGGGAATACTATTTTCATTTACAGATGTTACAGATTCAGTTGTGAATGAAATAGTTTTATTTAATCCGTAGGTATAATTGTCAATTGAAGAAATACCTTCCTTTAAGTGAACCGAGTAAGTTTGATTTTCCATTAACGGTTCTGCTGAGCTGAATCTAATAATTCCATTTGGATAACCGGTTGGATCAACGGAAAGGTTTACTTCATTAGAATCAGCATCAAGAAAAAGAACGTTTCCATTTAATGTGGCTGCGTCCAAGGGTCCATCAAATTGCAATTCAATTGTTACATCAAGAGTAATATTATTATTTCCATCTTGCGGATAGCTTGAAATGAGTGATAGATTATCCCGCGCTTTTGTGACGAAGTTAAACTCAATTATTTCTGCGAGCGGTACATCCCAAAAACTCGTAGCGAATTGAGAAATTGTAACATTGTAATTTGTTATAGGGGCAAATTGTGAATCTGGTTCAAAGTAAATAATATTTCCTTCGGAGTTCCATACGAACGTCCCCAATTGATTTGGAGTAATTGAAAATGAATTTTGAACCGAAGTTTGATTCATAGGATGAGTAAACTCAATAGATATTTTTTTCGATAGATACGCGCTATCAACCGATGCATCCGGGAAATACGAAACTAATTCCGGTGCGGCGGTTATATCTAATATTTTAGATGAAGTTAAATCTCTTATTGTCTGCAGTCTATTGATAACCTGTGTGCCGGGACATGCAGTGCCGCCGCCGCTCTGACCATGACCATCAATATTATCGTTTATTCTCCCAATTGCAGAATGAAAACTTTCAGCTAATGGATCAATATTATATTTATCGCACAAGAATGCTGAAATACCCGCAACCATATCTAAACCGTTTGTGCTTGGAATATTAGAAACATAATTTCCAATTAAACAAATACCGGCAGTGTTGCTGTTGGACCCTGAGTTATGCGCCCCGATAACATTTTCTTCTGTGGCGGATTTCCACGCTCTGCCCTTATACAAAACACCATTCGGGTCTACTAACCAATTATAACCAATATCCGCCCATTCATTTGAATTAACGTGATAGCTCCAATAAGCGAGCACAACAGATGCGAAATTATTAGAGACAGTATTACCCGCGCTATGGTGAATAATAAGATGTGTAACATTTGTTAAGTTACGAGAACTAACATTTTCAGGTTGAGGACATCCCCAGCCCTGTCTGTTAACATACTCAGGTCTTACAATATTATTTGATGCTTTTAGAATTGGTGATCTTACAGTGTTCTTTTCAATTTGATTTTGGGAAATAGTTCCCGGACTTATAAAGCTGATCTTTAAATCTTTCAGGTTTGAGAAAGTTTCTGATTTGAATTGCACAAACTTATTCTCTTTTTCGAAGAAGGAGAGTGATCCGACAAATTTTGCATTCCCTTCATTTCCATGATCATCATCTTCAATTAACTGCCAATCACTCCAGTTATCTTTATCTTCTGAAACCCGCACATAAATAATTATAGATTGATCTTTTTCAATCTGTAAAGCACTAAGTCCAATTGCAATAAATGGTTCCGGATTCTCAATTGGAATTTCAATTATTTCAGATAAGAATTCTGAAGAAGCATTTTTACTTATGTTTTCAAAAGTTGTGTAATTAATTTCTTTATGAACTAAATCATTTCCGCTTGATGAAACAGAAAACACGAGCAATAACAAAATTACTAAGATCAATCTGTATTTTATATTTTCAAAATTTTTCATACCAACTCCATGTTCAAAGTTAAATTCTTTCATTTTCAAAATTAATGGATTTTAATCGCAACTTTTATTTGGCGTTATATTTAAGAATTTTTCAACAACTAAAAAATTCCTTTTACCTTCACCTTCTATCTTATTTCTTTCTTCTATTTTGCCTTTCAACTCAACTAATACCTTCTCACCGCCGTTTTCAACGTTTTTCAAATACTCCTGTTCAAGTTTTAAATAATCACCTTCCTTTGCAACAGGGTATTTTGTGTTTGTTTCGCAATCAATAAAAATTGCTGCATCAGCAAAATATGAAAATTGTCCTTTAAGAAAATCATTCTCTTTATTTGTTGATTGGCTGCATGCGCTGATTGTACTTATAATTACAAGTAACAGTATATTTTTCATTTTAATCCTTGAGGTAATTTAATCATGCAAAACTATAGGTTTCTTTTACAATTAACCACATATAAATTTTTAATCCTTACCTATTGATTAGGAATTGTGGACCTAATTGTTTTGGTATGAAACTGAAATAAAAAAATTAATTTATATGATAGTCTAGGATGATAAAGTCATAATCTTCAGTAACGAATTTTACTCGCCCAATTCCTTTTGCGAAATCTTCTTCAACGAATTAACCCGGTAAGTCCGGCATATCAAATCTAACTTTAATACACTCAAATTCTCCGAGAGGTGTGCTTACCATTACATTTCGTGAGACCGTGACTATCAATGCTCCTTCAAATTGAATTGACGAAGAAACGACCTGAATCTATTTTAGTTTAAATCTATAGCTACCGATTCAATAGCAAAGGTTACTTTTACTTGGCTCGTAACAGAAACTGTTTGTGCAAAAAAGCCTGAACCAATTGTCTCGTCTACTTCTAATCGTCCACTCCTAAAGTTTGTCACAGGATTAAATGGATTGGGAAATTGAGAGCGGAAATGAAAAGACTCTTGTTCATTATTACTACTTGATTGAGTTGGTCGGACTTCTTCAATTAGTAAGACTCTACCGACTATTATTCCTAAAGCCTGGGCAATGTCTTGCGCCTTTTCTTTTGCTTTTAAACCGGCTTCTATTCTTGCCCGCCTCCTAAGTCCAAGTTCATCTTTATATGAAAATGTAATATTTGATAACTTTTCAACGTCGGATTCACTTACGGTAAAAAGCAGCGGCTGCAATAGTTGTAAACTATCAATATTAATTTTTGTTACAATAGTCGCTCGGTAATCTCTGCTGGATGATAAAAATGCTTTATCACCATAGTTTTCTCCACTTAAAAAGTTCGAAGTTGAAAGATTATTTGTCTTTATCCCAAGCTTGAATAACTTTTCTGAAATAATTTTTGTTTTATTTTCAGCATCCTCTACTGCCTGACGTAGATTTTCACCCACTCCCTTAACTGTAAAATAAAAAGAAGCTTCATCAGCTATTTCTTTTAATTCAACACTTCCTAAAACTGTTATTTGATATAATTCGGAATTCTGTGCAAAGCAACTGATTGATAAACTAAAAATTATTAGAAATGTTAATTTTATTTTTTTCATTTTCCCCTCTAAATTATAAATGAACATAAAACTTACGACAAAGGTGTTATTGAAAATTTATTCATTTTTCTAATGCGAATACTATTAATCATTATTTACAAACATCAATAAAAGTTGAGAAATATCTCTTTAAAATTATAATAATTTCTGCTAAAACAAATATACAAAAATCAATGACCTCAATTTCTCAGTAAAAAATTTTTAGCATCATAAATATTCATTTCCTAAATTCACTAAAATCATTCTAGGAAAGGAAAAGCTACATGGCAATTTATCCAAGTTTATTCAATGATGTAATTGGTCCGGTTATGCGTGGTCCTTCAAGCTCACATTGTGCTGCCGCTGTTCGGATCGGCAGAATATGTAGAGAACTGATGGACTGTAAAATTGATGAAGTGAATATCAAATTTGATCCGAACGGTTCACTTGCAACTACACATGAAAGCCAGGGCTCCGATATGGGGTTTTTTGCCGGACTGCTTGGCTGGGAAGCTTTTGATGAAAGACTTCCCCGCTACAAGAGCGCAATTGCAGAAGCCGGTATGAAAATAAATATTGAGATCACAGATATATCCGCATCACACCCAAACACTTACGAAATTGAATTAAGAAATGAGAAAGAGATTAGAACAGTAACCGCACTATCAACCGGCGGTGGAATGATCGAGATAATTAAAATTGACGGCGCAGACTTATTAATTGAAGGAGACTTTTTTGTAACGCTGGTATATACTTCCGATAACGAAAAAGCGAAAAACTTATTAGAATGGAATTTTGATTTTGATGAACTGAATATCTGTTCCGGTAAAGAAAACTTTATTGAAATTAAAGCGCAAATATTTCCCGGTGAAACTTTATTGAAAAAGTTAAAAGATATTGATGAGGTAAATTCCATAAAAATGCTCTCACCTGTCCTCCCGGTTTTATCAAGAAAAAATATTGAAGTCCCTTTTACCGATTGCAGCGAAATGCTTGAATACAATAATGACAAAAATCTTGAACTGTGGGAACTTGCAGTTCAATATGAAAGTGCAAGAGGCAACATCAGCAATGATGAAGTAGTTGGAAAGATGAAAGCGATAGTAAAAATAATGCGTGATTCTATTGAGCATGGACTGAAAGGAACGGAATATAAAGATAGAATTCTCGGCAATCAGTCTAAAAATTTAAAATCTCGGATTGATAGCAATTCTTTGATTGGCGGTGAGGTTATTAATAAGATCATACTCTATGTAACCGCCATAATGGAAGTAAAAAGCTCAATGGGATTAATTGTTGCGGCGCCGACTGCAGGATCTTGCGGCGCGTTGCCCGGTGCAATTTTAGGAATTGCAGATTCAATGAAAATAGATGAAGATAAAATTGCTAAAGCAATGCTTGCCTCAGCAATTTTAGGAGTGTTTATCTCCAAGCATTCAACATTTGCGGCAGAGGTAGGCGGCTGCATGGCTGAATGCGGTTCGGGATCGGGAATGGCTGCTGCCGCATTAGTTTATTTAGCAGGAGGAACATTGGAGCAATCCATTTCCGCAGCTTCGGTTGCGTTGCAAAATTCATTTGGAATGACCTGCGACCCGATCGCAAATAGAGTTGAAGCTCCCTGCCTTGGTAAAAATATTATGGCGGCGACAAACGCGCTTTCCTGCGCTAACATGGCACTCGCAAATTATAATCATTTAATTCCCCTTGATGAAGTCATAGATGCAATGGCAGAGGTTGCGGAATCGATGCCGCGCACTTTACGCTGCACTGCTTTGGGCGGACTATCAATGACTAAATCCGCAAAAGAAATTGAAGAGCAATTAAGAAAAATAAATTGTTAGGAATTATTAAACTACTCAATTGCACAAATTCATTTTTTAAAGAATTAACATTTCCGTGATACTTTCGTGATGAATTCTCCCACCACTGGTATTAAATTTATTTAAAGATAAGCAGTATTATTAAAAAGGTTTAATCCCAATTTGGTTTTGTTATGATGAAGAAAAAAATACTAAGCTTTGCATTCATATTTATATTGATCAGCTGCGTAGAAACTGATTTTGTTCTTGATCCCCAAACTCCAATAGCTGAAGGCACAATTACAATTACGACAAACTCACGATCATTATTAGTTAGTGAAAGTATGCAATTGCAAGCAAGCGCATTTGATTCAGATAACAATCCAATTTCAAGTGTGCAGTTTAATTGGTCATCCACAAATGAGACAATTCTCATAGTTGATCAAACAGGATTAGTAAACGGTGTATCAGAAGGGCAAGCTTGGATCGTTGTAACAGCTGATGGTTATAAAAGTGATTCAACACTAATTTCTGTTTTGTCAAACAATCAGCAATTAGCTTCAATTGTTGTAACACCAAACTCCGCATCACTCGTGCCGGGCGAGATGCAGCAATTTACAGCGCAAGGTTTTGACGGAAGCAACCAGCCGATAAACGATCTCACTTTTGTTTGGAGCAGTTCGGATGAAAATGTTGTTTCAATTTCAAGCACGGGATTAGCAACAGCAAATAATTCCGGCTCCGCAAATATCATTGCTTCCTACGATGGTGTTCAAAGTTCAAACGTTCGTGTAGATGTTGCTGGTACCAGCAAGTCCGGCACATTTATGGGCAATCCAGCAACAAGTTATACCGTATTAGGCAGTGCTGAATTAATTTCATCAAATGGACAGTTAACTTTAAACTTCGGCAGTGATTTTTCAAGCAGCAATGGACCAGGGCTTTATGTTTATTTATCTCCCGTGAATAGTGTAACTTCAAATAGTGTGGAATTAGGAGAGCTGATCTCAACAACTGGAGCACAATCGTATTCGGTTCCATCCGGCTATTCATTAAGTGATTTTTCTTATGTTATCGTTCACTGTAAGCCTTTTTCTGTTTCCTTCGGCTCAGCAGAAATAAAATAAAAAATTTTGAAATGGAGTTTTGATTAATGAAAAAATATTTAATTGTACTTGCAATTTTTATTTTTGGAATGCTAAGCAAAGATATTATTGCCGGAGCTTGGACACAGCAAAAAGGAAAAGGATATTTTCAAATAGGGAGTCAAATTTTACGAGCCAATCAATTTTATGAACCCGGAGGAAATAAAATTGATATCACTACTCTCAGTGATTACACAGTTACTTTTTACGGTGAATATGGAATTACAAATGATTTAACAGTGGTCGGGTCAATTCCTTTTTTTAGGAGAATAACTCTCAACCGGGTAGAAGGAATAAATTCCGGGGCTGAATTATTTGGCGGAGATTCAAAAAACGGTATTTCCGATTTTGATATTGGATTGAAGTACGGAATCGCAAAATTCGGTTCAACAGTATTGAGTGTGAGTTTATCGATTGGAATTCCTGTTGGAGATACTGAACAGAAGAACGGACTCTACACCGGTGACGGTGAATGGAATCAGCAATTGGCAGTTGGAATTGGGCATTCATTTTCCGGTCCATTTTACTTGTCTGCAGATTTTGGATTTAATAACCGGGTTGAGGGCTATTCCGATGAAGTGCGTTACAACCTCGAGTTCGGTTATTCATGGCAAAAATTTATTTTTATTATGAAGGCAAACGGAGTAGAGACTTTGCGAAATGGAGTTGATGCTGCGCTGGGCGGTGCAGGCGGACTCTTTGCCAACAATCAGCAGTATTTAGTTTTTGGTCCCGAAATAGTCTACAGTTTTAACGAATCGCTAGGTGTAAATGCAGGAGCGGTTACTGCAACTCGAGCGGAAAATGTTGTCTCCGGCATTGCTTATAGGGTTGGAGTGTTTTTTAAACTTTAAAAATTACAGCAAAATTATTAATCGCGATAAACACCACTTGCTTTTCGATCACGGTCCTCGTAATCGCATTCGCCTATTTCAACATGACCTTTGTATTGCTCTTCCATTAATTCTTTGTAATGATTTTCAATTGAGCGGCAGATGTTTGGCCGCTTAAGCCATTCGTTATTTTCATCAAGACAATATTTAACATCAAGAGGCAAGGTTTTCTTTTTGTAAACTCCAAATAACTCAACGTAGGCTGGATCAATATTGTGTTCATCAAGGTATTCGATCAGTCCGCAAATAGTATCAGAAAATGAATCACTGAAAATTTCAGTATCACCTTCGAGAGCATACACGCGTGCCATATAAGTGTAGGGAATTGTTTCATCATACTTGGATTTTGGTCCTAGGAATTTTTCTTTAATGCTCATTTTATTCTCCCAGTAAATTTTCCGCATCATATTTATTGAAAATAATATATCTCAATTCAATTAAATATTCAACGTATTGAAAATCTAAAGTTAAAAACTAAAATACCCTGGCAGATTATGAACAAAAAAAAGCGGTCTATTGACCGCCCCTTACATTTTGCTTGCTGAGACAATTTATTTACTCACAAGTTTCAGATCACCCTTGTAAGTTTCGAACTCTATTATATGTCCGCCGCCGTTTATATCACCTTTTATAACATCGCGGTTTCGTTTAGCTTTTCCTTTATAAGTAATATCAAAATCGGAGTCTAAATCGCCTTTGCGACCCATATCGGCATCCAGGGTAAATGCGGTTGAGGAGGGAAGAGAAACTGTTATTCTTCCTTTATATGTTTCAAAACTAATGTCGCCCAATAATTTATCCACATCAATTCTTATATCGCCTTTGTAAGTTTCAATATCCAGCGCGCCTTCAAAATTTGATAAAACTAGATCACCTTTATAGGTTTCAAAACTAATATCGGAATTCAACCCGCTAATCTCTGAGTCGGATTTATAATCTTCAACATATAAATTTGCTGTCTGCGGCATGGTAATAACATAATTTACCAATGCTCTGGTTTGTGACCCGAACCATGATGATGTGACGTTTTTATAATCCGATTCAATGTATAGCGCATCATCATTTGATTTGAATTTTATTTTTACCTCCTCTAACTGATCCTCTGGATCGGTCCCACTCCAACTTTCATCGGCAACAATTTTTACATAAACTTTTACTTCATCTTTATCCCAAGTATCAACTTTAATGCTTCCTTTATAAGTGTCAATTACCACCTTGCCGTTTTTGTCCAGCTCAAAACTTTCGTTCCGTTCGCGGAATTGCTGAGCGGTCAGCACTGATGCACAAAATAAAACCAACGTTAAAATTGTTAATAAACTTTTGAATTTCATTTTTCTCCTCCTCAGATTGACGGACTAGTTTGTTTTTATTGCTTCACTTAAGTTTAGACTTACTTATTGTAAAATGGTTGCAGGATTTTTCAAAATAATCGCAATAGCCTTATTCTGATGAATTTTATTTATTTAAAAGTTTTATTAGCTTTTCTCTAGTTAATAATCTCACTTGAATAAGGATAGTATTTGCTTAACAGCCTAGATTGGTTTTCGCTTTTAGTTTTAATCGGTTCGCTGCAGGGTTTTATTTTATTTGCCGCAATTTTAAAATTAAAACGAGGAAATCGTCAAACAAATAAATTCCTGGCATTTTTTATTTTTTTGATCTCGGTTACTTTATTAGGCAGGTTTTATTACACAACGCCAAATATTTCTTTAATTGAATTTAAGATACTTTTCGTGGGAGACCTGATAATATTTTTATTCGGACCGCTGCTCTATTTCTATCTATTAAAACTCTTTTCAATTACTCCTAAGTTCAAAGTCTGGATCCACCTTATTCCCGCAATTGCTTACACTATTTTCACTTTACAATTTTTGTTGGCAGATCGAGAAGGATTTATTGAACTGAGCAAGATTTATAGTTCGATTTTTGATTATAGAATTATTGAAATCTTAGCCATTCTTCAACTTTTGTTCTATCTAAACTTAAATTGGCGCACACTTAAAAAATTTGTTAGTGAAAGTGAAAATAGTGTTTCTTATTCTCATCAAATTAAATTTTACAAATCATTACTAATTATAATAATTGCATCATTAGCCGCTTGGGTATTCAGTATCATCATGGCGGAATTTGGTCCTCCGGAATTTAGCGGCTATTTAGGATATCAATTAGTTTGGATAGTACTTTCAGGAGCCGCAATTACTCTTGGCTACTATACGATCAGTAATCCCGAAATCTTTGTTTCAGAAGCCATAAGTAAAAAATCAGATAATAACATAATCGAAAATGAAAAAATTGAAGAGTACAGTTTACTTCTCGAGAATACAATGGAAACTGAAAAGCCTTATCTGGAACCAAAACTTACAATTGCACGGTTAGCAGAATTGTGCGGAATATCTTCACATCAACTTTCGAAAGTAATAAATGAAAAGCATAGTAAAAATTTTTTTGAATATGTGAATACATACCGGGTAGAGGAATTTAAAAATCTGATTAAAGAGAACGAGAGTCAAAATCTTACACTGCTTGCAGTGGCTTATCAATCGGGATTTAATTCAAAAACAACATTTAATACCGCCTTTAAAAAGATCACAAATCAAACACCAAAAGAATATCTTAAAACTCTTAAAGCCGCTTAATTTATTTTTCACCCTACTTTTTTTTAAAAATTCGTACGAGTTTATAAAGTCGGGCGACAATTTGTCTGATTTTGTTTTTCTTTGCTGCACATTTTAAATAACTATGGGGGAAAAATGAAATTCAATTACAATACGTTCAAAATATTAATTGTGATGCTGGTTTTTGCTGCGAGTCTACCGGCGCAAACTGTATCGACTTTAGTTCCGGGTCCTTCAACATTCAATGACGGCTTAGCCTTGGATAATGAAGGAAATATTTATGCCGCAAGATATTACAGCAGCACAGTGACCAAAATTACACCCACGGGACAAACAAGCATTTTTGCAGGCGGATTTACAAATCCTAATGGGATTACTTTTGATAAAAATTATGATCTTTACGTGCCAAACTCTACGGGGCATATTATTCATAAAGTAACCCTCGAGGGCGTGGTTGATACATTTTTGCAGATCACAAGTCCGCATGCTTTGCTTTTTGATGATGCAGGAAATCTATACATTGCTCACTATCCTTTAAATAGTATTGCGATAATTGATACTGCGGGAAATCAATCAACATTTTGGAGCGGAAACGGGTTGAATGGACTAATTGGTATGCAGATTGACAGCGAGGGAAATTTTTACGCAGGTAATTTTGATGACGGAAAAATTTTTAAGAGAACTCCCGGCGGCACAATAACACAAATTGGAGATATACCCGGCTGGATGGGATTCATGGTTTTAGCTGGTGACGCCATCTATACAACCGCATTTCAGCAGAACAGAATTTATAAAGTGCCGATTGATGGAAGTGGTCAATCAGTTTATGCGGGTACAGGTGCAGCCGGGCAGAATGATGGTCCGATTGGATCAGCGACTTTTAATGGTCCGAACGGAATTACGGCAACATCAACGGGGGACACGCTCTACATCTCCGATTATGAAACACGATCACTCAGAATGATAACCGGTGTTAATGGCGTTACTGATGTGAATGATGATGTAAATTTGCCAAATGGATTTCTATTAAAGCAAAATTATCCTAATCCTTTTAATCCAACAACGAAAATAGAATTCACCATCCCGTTTTTTACACACCCCTCAATCCCCTCTCGAGAGGGGAAGGAGCGAAGCGACAGGGGTGTGTTGGTAACTCTGAAAATTTATGACATGCTTGGCAATGAAATAACAACTCTGTTAAACGAACAAAAGCTGCCCGGAGAATATGCGGTGGAATTTAACGCAGATGGGCTTGCGAGCGGAGTTTATTATTTCCGCCTGCAATCTGGTGATTTTGTTGAATCAAAAAAAATGCTGCTTCTCAAATAGTCATTTCATATTCACTGAGTCTTGAAAAATTGAATTAATCAAGGCTCAGTGACTTTCATTTTATCCTCTTAAATTTTTTATTGAAACAAAGTACCCTTTCCTGGGGTTGAATTATAAAAAAATGCGTTTAGATTATTACTCAAGGATTAAATTTTTAAAAGTTTAACATCAAAGTATTTAACGTATTTGTGACTCTGTCACTATTTTTCAAACACAGCGAGGTGGTTATGAAAAAATTAACATTTATACTTTTTGTACTTTTATTTACCAGCATTTATGCTGAGGATTATGGAGTTATTAAAGGCAGAGTTACAGATTCAGAAACCGGTTCCCCTTTAATTGGGGCAAACCTTATCATAGTGAATACAAAACTTGTTATAGCCACTGACGTTGACGGTTTTTACAAGATTGAAAAAGTTCCGGTCGGCAGTTACACTTTAAAAGCAAGTTATGTTGGCTATGCTTCGATGACAATAAAAAAAGTTATTGTTAAAAAGAATCAATCAACTGTTATTGACATTAAATTGCGTGGTGAGGGGTTTACGGTTGAAGAAATTGCTGTGGTTGCTGATATGGCCTCTCCAAACATATCAGTCAATAAATCAATGGCATATAGAATCGGCGGTACTAATGAATTATATCAACCCCACAACACAGAAGAATACTCAAAAATTGATGAGAGCGGATTTTTCAATGTTATTAAAAAACCGCTTTCAACATTTGCCGCTGATATTGATGGAGCCTCCTACTCAAACGCCAGAAGATTTTTAATGCAGGATCAGCTTCCCTACAAAGATGCAGTGAGGACAGAAGAATTTATTAATTATTTTTCTTACAATTACAAACAGCCTGATGGCAATGGCCCGCTTTCAATTAATTTGGAATATTCAGAATGCCCATGGAATAAAGAGAACAATCTTGTTCATATTGGATTGCAGGGGAAAATGCTTTCAAAAGAAGAGCAGAAGCCAAGCAACCTTGTATTTCTATTAGATGTTTCCGGTTCGATGAATAGTCCTAAAAAACTGCCGCTGCTTAAAAAATCATTTAAGCTGCTTGTTGAACAGTTGAATCCGACCGACAAAGTTGCGATTGCAGTTTATGCAGGCAGCGCAGGATTAGTTCTTCCTTCAACTTCGGCTGACGAAAAAAGTACAATTATTAATTCATTAGAAAAATTACGAGCCGGAGGAAGTACTGCAGGTGGAGCGGGAATTCAACTTGCCTATAATATCGCTAAAGAGAATTTTATTAAAGATGGAAACAATAGAGTAATATTAGCAACTGACGGTGACTTTAATGTTGGAATTTCCAGCACATCCGAGTTAGTAAGATTTATAGAAGAAAAAAGAGATGACGGAATTTTCCTTACTGTGCTTGGCTTTGGAATGGGGAACTACAAGGATGATAGACTGCAGGAACTTGCAGATAGAGGAAATGGAAACCATGCTTACATCGATAATATACTAGAAGCAAAAAAAGTATTGGTAAATGAAATTACATCAACTCTTTTTACAATTGCTAAGGATGTAAAAATTCAAGTTGAATTTAATCCGGCAAAGATAGAATCATACAGACTAATTGGATACGAAAATAGAAAACTTGAGGATAAAGATTTTACCGATGATAAAAAAGATGCCGGCGAAATCGGTGCGGGGCATACTGTTACTGCTCTTTATGAAGTTGTTCCGGCAAAGGAAAATTCAGAAAACTCAAACGATTTGAAATATCAGGACACAAAAATTAAAGATGATGCTTACAACTCCAATGAAATTTTAACTGTGAAGATCAGATACAAAGAACCCGATGGAGATAAGAGCAAAGAGATCGTTAGAGTTTTAAATGATGAGAAAACAACTCTAGCAAATTCATCAGAGAATTTTAAGTTCTCCTCTGCTGTTGCTCAGTTTGCAATGGTTTTGAGAGATTCTGAGTTTAAAGGAACTGCTGATTTTAATTCAATTAAAAAACTTGCGGAATCATCAATGGGAAAAGATCAATATGGTTACAGAAAAGAGTTTTTAACTCTTGTTGAAAGAGCATCGATGCTAAGTGAAGATAAAAAGCAGGAAGCGTATTTGACGGATTGAAGTATTTATTAATCGTTGAGAGAAATTGAAGTTAAACCACTACGTGGTTTTGAAGATAATTCAATTAAGCTTGCTACAAACATTGAACAGCTCTGCGGTATGAAATCCACATGGTGTTTGAAGTACAGCAATGCGATTTGATTAACCACGTAGTGGTTGAATGTTTGTAGAATTAGTTTTTGATTTTATCAGAACTGCGTTAGCAGTTCAACATTTTGTAGGAGAAACAATATCAATTATGAATACTCTAATTTTTTATCAGAAACACTTTTACCTTTATATTTTGGAAGGCTGAACGAGAATACTGTTCCGGTATTCTCGCTGCTTTCCACAAAAATATTTATATCGTGTACTTCCAATATTTTTTTAACAATTGCCAGCCCTAATCCAAGCCCGCTTTTTTCATCCAAACTTGTTCGCTCGGCTTTTTGATATCGCTCGAAAATGTGCGGCAGTGTTTCGGGTTTTATTCCCGGACCTGAATCAGCAACACTTAAAAGAATTTCATCTTTCTTTGGTTTTAAACTTATTTTAATACTGCCGCCAGATGGAGTAAATTTCATTGCGTTGTCCATTAAGTTCTGCAGTACTTTTTCCATCATTCCAATATCAGCATAAACAAAGGGAAGGTCGTAAGGGAATTCCAATTTAAGCTCAATGTTTTTCGGTTCAGCAATAATTAAATTTTTCTGCTGCACATCCTGTACAAGTTCCGCAATTGAAAATGGTTCGGGGTTTGGTTTTGTTTCTCGCGCTTCCAATTTGGATAGTTCAAACAATTCGGCAACAAGGTTTTTCAATCGCTCCGTGCTGCTGAAAATTGTCTGCATATATTTTTCTTTATCTTCTTTAGAAAGGGAATCGGATTTCATCATTATTGTTTCGATGTAGCCCTGTATTGTTGCAAGCGGAGTCCTAAGATCGTGCGAAACATTTGCCACTAATTCTCTTCTCAAATTATCCATTGTTTTCATGTCTTCAACATTCTGCACAATGGTATCTGCCATATCATTAAAGGAATCTGCGAATTCGTTTAACTCACTTTTTCCTTTCAACTTTACCCTTGCGTTCAAATTGCCATTTTGGAATTCACGGATAACCGTTACCATTTTACGCATATTTCTTGTAATAAATGAAAGAGCGATGATGCTGATAAGTAATGCAGCGATCAGAGTAATTATCATTGAGCGGGCACCGAGACGAAGAATGTAACTGCCAAGCAAAAGCTGCGATGCATTTACAAATTCTTCACCTTCAAGAATAACATAAATGTAGCCCATCAATTCCGATCCTTCGAAAACTTCCGCTGCAGAGAATGACTTTTCCCCGTGCTCAGCTTTGGGATCGTGCCCCATTACAAAAGTTTCACCTTTGTTCTCAATGAATTCATGTATCGGTTCAAGCGGAACATAATCCAGCTTAATTTTTTTGTTCGGGGCAAAGTAGGTTAAAATTTTGCCTTCTGTGTTAAGCAGGTAAACCTCAATGCTAGGATTTATCACCATTACATCATGAAAAACTTCTTTCAAAACTTCATCATTGGCTTTGCCGTCAACAAAGCATTTATTTTCTGCGGCTATATGCGGAGCAATTTCCGCATTAAGTTTTTGACTCGTTTCCTGATAATACATTTCAGCAGTCCAAACAGCTATGTAAAGATAAATTGCAGATATAACTAACAGGATGAGAAAAAATGTTGCACCAATTTTCCATATCAAGCTTCTAAAAAATCCAACTTTATTTGAAGGGAAATTTTTACTCATGATGTCACCTCTTCACTTTCACTAAAGCGGTAACCCACTCCCCATGATGTTAAAATGTAATGCGGTTTGGAGAGATCTTTTTCAATTTTGCTTCGCAGCCGATTGATATGTGAATTAACAGTATGCTCGTAACCACTGTATTGATAGCCCCAAAGCATGTTTAATAATTGCTCGCGAGTGTAAGTTCTTCCCGGATGGGAGGCGAGTAAGTGAAGCAGTTCAAATTCCTTTGGCGTCAGTTCAATTCTTTCACCGCTTAAAAGAACTTTTCTCTTTTCAACTTCAATAACTAGATCTCCGAAAATGATATCGCCAGTTTCATCTGTATCTTTTTGTATTGCTTCAACTCTGCGGAAAATTGCTTTAACCCGTGCAATAAATTCACGAATGCTGAAAGGCTTGGTTAAATAATCATCCGCTCCCACCTCCAAACCGATGACTTTATCAATCTCCTCCGATTTTGAGGTGAGCATTAATATCGGGGTGTAGTCATCTTCTTTTCTAATCTCTTTGCAAATTTCTAATCCGCCCAGGTTAGGCAGCATTAAATCGAGCACAATCAAATCATAATTATCTTTTAATGCTTTGCTTAATCCATCATCACCATCAAAACACTTTGTTACTGTGCAATTCATATCTTTTAGGTGAATTTCAATTAAGTCGGCAATCGATTTATCATCTTCAATAACAAGTACGTTTTTCATTTTGTGTATCCTAAATTTTGCATCTGATAATTTGCAATGAGATTAGTTTTGAGTTTCAATTCCTAAATAGTAAATATTATATATTAGTGCAACGTACTGGTCAAACTAATTTATTTACTGTCATTTTGAATGGCCGATTTATGGCGGGTGAGAAATCTCAGATGATGTTAGGAGAGAGATTTCTCTCCCGATACAAAGCATCGGGATCGAAATGACAATCTAAAATTTAAAAACTACCTGGTTGCAGCTCCTGTAGGGAATGAACCAAGATTTAAATTCATCATATATGTAGTATGATCAACGGCGTTTGCAGGAATTGCAGCAACCAATGGCTTTAATGTAAATGGGTTGGGACTATTATCCGGTGACGGTTCAATTGAGATCACTGCTGTTCCACCTGCGATGTTTGTCGGGAATGTTAGTCCGGTTGGAGCGTTAACCAAAAAATCTTCTCCAGGGAATGGAGGTCCGCCTTGAGTGCTGCTGTAAGGATCAGCGTTATCAACCATAGTTGTGCTCGTAAATGTTCCTGTGGTTACCGGTGTTCCATTTATCACAGTCCAGCCTTCATAAACCCATCCGTTAGGAAGTGTAGGAAGTTGTAATCCTTGTGCAGGAGTACCGGATGAAAGATCTAAAAACCAGATACCGCTGTTTTCATCAGTGTTAGCACCATTTGTTGGTGTTGCCAAAATATACTTGCCTGCTGCAGCTGCAAAAGCATCCCCTATTGCTGCACCATGTCCGACTGTTAATGCCGCTGCATTTGCGGTAAAATCCCCTGCTAAAATATGAACTGCACTTGGCGCGGGATCATTATCGGGAACCGGTTCGATTGTTAATACGAATGCAGTCGCATTATTAAGATTGTCTGTATCAATTTCAAATGTGGTTTTGCTAAGCTGTCCGCTTGAGTTTACAGAAAATGTTCCTGTTGAAATCGGTGTATCCGCGGCAGGTTTATTTGCACCCGGTGTTGGCACAATTATCCAACCTTCATACATTGCAGATGCGCCCAAGTCTTCCAGACCGTTAATGTTCAATGTTAAACTGGAAGTTGCCGGGGGAGTGTTAATATTTTCGTCATCCTCGGAACAGCCGAAAATTATTAGTGAAGATAATAATGCCAAATAAAGTAGTGATTTCATAGCTTGTTCTCCTTTTTATGTTGTAAAATATTTGAGAACAAACTAATTTTTAGTTATCACGGAAATATCACAGCACTATAAAATTTTAATTACCTTTGTTTGTGTTTCAATTTTCAATAATTTTAGGAGAATATTTCATTGTATAATAGAAAGGACTTTAATAAATGATGGCATTATATCACGCTCATTCGGGCATTAGATATTTGGTTTTAATGTTTGCGGTAATCGCAATTGTTTACATTGCTTATGGACTAATTACTAAAAAACCTTACGACAAAACGGCACGTATTATGGGAATTGTTTTTAATTCTACCCTGGACTTAAATGTTTTGCTCGGAATTATTCTATTAGTTGTAAAGGGTTACTTTTCATACCAATTAATGCATATAGTTTTTATGTTTGCCGCACTAATTGCCGCACATATATTAACGGTAATAAATAAGAAGAAAGAAACGCCGAGTTATCAAATTGCATTATTGGCAATTGTTGTACCATTAGTGTTGATTTTATTGGGTATTAATCAATTTTAATAATCATACAATTGGTCTGCGTTTAGGACTTGGATACCGTTCAATAGATTGACATTCTTGCATAAATTTATTAGTTATATATGTAATTCAGGAACATTTTGAATTAAAGTTTGGACGGTATTTTTAATGGGCAAAAAAAGGCAGGTAAATATGAAAACCTTTTGTACAATTGTTATTTTAGCTGCATCAATAGCCGGCATTTCTTACGGACAAAAGCATCCTGATGGTTTTAAAAAAACAGCATCTGACAGTGTAACATCAACTTACCTCAACACAAACAACATTTCCACAATATTTTACAGCAATGGAATATGTGATGTCCACCGTGGTCAGTCTGGTTTTGAATTTCCTAAGGGTGGCGGTAATTATGCAATTTATCAATCGGGCTTAGTTTGGGGAGCTCTAATTGAGGGCGATTCACAGATTAAAACTGGAGGCTCTGCCTTTGGCTCAGCTCTTCAACCGGGGAAAATATTGCCCAATGGAACTCCAGATGATCCTTCTCTTCCTAAAAATAGAATTTACAGGGTAAGACCGGATGTTTATCCCGACGGACCCTACGCTAATCTTTTATCGGAAATAAAAGACGAAGAAGACACTTATGAAAATATTAGAAGCCGATACGAGGCTGATTGGAACGAGTGGCCAGCTGCAGATGGGGCTCCTTTCGTTGACAAAGATTTAAATGGCGTTTATGACCCATCAATAGACTTACCCGGAGTGAAAAATGCAACCCAAACTATTTGGTATGTTGCTAACGATCTAGGAGATCACGATCCAGGATTTTTTTCTGCTGATGTTTATAAGTTAGGAATAGAACTACATGTTACGATGTGGGCTTATCAAAGTGAACCGTTATTCAATAACTCTCTTTTCCGTAAATATAAATTGATAAATAAATCTCAGAACGAATTTAAGGACATGTTCATTTCGCAATGGAATGATCCGGATTTAGGAAACGCCGGAGACGATTATGTTGGAACCGATACACTAAGAAACATGATCTATGTTTATAACTCTACTGATTATGATTATGATTATGGAAGCGCAATACCATCAGCCGGTTTTCAATTACTGCAGGGACCAATAGTTGCCGGCAATGCAGGTGAAGATAGAAACAAAAACGGAGTTGATGACGCTTCAGATTTTGCGATCTATGATAATAGTTTGAAGGGACCTGGATACATTAATCTTCCGATGACATCAAGTTACCATCCTGAAAAAGCTAATATGCCTAGCGGTTTTAGGGCATATGAAGCAATTCAATGGTATCAATATTTTCAAGGAATTAATGGAAATTACGGTGTGCCTTATATTGATCCAAATACGAATATGGAAACTATCTTTCCACTCTCCGGTGATCCTGTTACTCAAACAGGCTGGGTTGATGGACAGGTTTTTCCTGCAGGTGATAGGAGAATGGGTTTTTCTTCAGGACCTTTTAATCTTGCGGCAGGAGATACACAAGAAGTTTTAGTAGCCGCTCTTGCAGAGGTGGGTTCGGATAGATTGGAGTCGATCAGCCTGCTTAGATATTATGCTGATGAAATTCAAAATATGTACAAAAATCTCAACTTCCCCGAAAAATTACCTGCTCCTCAATCACCGGAGGTAAAAGCTAATATTTCTATTGACGGTATTTTGCTCGACTGGGGTTCAAACAACAATCTAGTTGCAGAAATTGAAAATTACAATTCTGAAGGTTATAAATTTCAAGGGTATAATGTATATCATGATATGGTTTCAAAATCAGGATTAACGTTCTACTCAAAGGTGGCAGTTTTCGATTTAATAGACGGAGTTACAACAATTTACGGTGAGTTCAGGGATTCGGTTACCTGTCTGCCAACTCAAGGAATAAAGCAGCAGGGTACTGACAGCGGGATTGAGAGATCAATATTTTTTGATATAGATAACGAGTTTGATTCGCCTCTAATAAAAGGCAAGGAATATGTCTTTGGAGTTAACGCTTATACATATAATGAAAATCCGACAAATGGAATCAGCACCACAGAGACACCGATACATTATTTTAAAGTGACCTACCTGGATACTTTACCAGGTGCCAATCACGGGGATCCAATATCATATTTTCATTCTGCAGGAAGCGGGGAACCGGATAAAATAGAAATATCGGTCGCAGATCCTTCTCAGTTAACTGGGGATGATTACGAAGTATTTTTTACCAAGGTAGATTACTTTAGAGATGTTGACGGCGAATGGTATCCATTTGCAAAAGTTGGCGACTTAACAGGTTCAAGATTGGAGGTAAGTACATTTTACGGAATTGAACCCAATACCATTGAAATGGAATTTGAACTTTTTAACGAGTCACCAAATGGAGCATGGATTGACGGTATTGTAATTTCTTTCCCTGCCGGTACTAATATCATTTCCGCACCTGAATTCCAAACAAATGGAGGAACAGTCACGCCGGAAATTAGTGATCGCCATATTATGATGGGATTAGTAAATAATCAATACTCTCAGAATGGAATTTTTCATGGCGATGAAAAATGGAATGTGATAATTCAAAGTACTGCTCCGCCAATAAATCTTGAATATACACTAAAAGATGACGGCTGGCAAAATAATCAGGTTGATGTAACTGATTCCTTATTTATAAATGAAATAGGTTTTGCTAAAAAAACTGAAAAGTATTGGAACCTGAAGAACGTTACAAAAAATGATATAGTACTCTTCAACCAAACTGTAATGGATGGTTTAGATATTTACACTAATGAAGTTTTTCCAAACCCCATTGCTGATGGTATTCAAATTAATTTGAAAGTTAGTTATAATATGCCGAGTACTTTTGATGAGTTATTTCTTAATTCAAATGTTTTGCAAAGACATAATTCTGATAGTAGATATGACTTGACGGACTTTACATTGTGGGGTTACTTTTCGGCGACAACCCAATATTCATATTTAGGCGTAGTTACTCCCGATAGTACACTATTAACTAAAGACTATGAACTTCGTTTCACGGGTGTACCAACTACAGATATAATAAATGGTAAGCCGGTGCAGCATATAATTTCCGGCGGACAACTTGCAACGCTTTACGGCGCGAGTGGATATAACTTAGCAGATCATCCAATGAATCCGAATCCCGGAATTAGCGAACCTTTTACAATACGAATTCCATTTGAAGTTTGGAGTATTGATGATAACAAGCAGATAAATTTTATGGTTTGGGATAGATCAGGTAGTCTTGCTTCTTCGGATACTTTTCAAGTATGGAATACAAATAATAGAATGTACACAGAATTTGTAATGAGTGACTACCATGAAAATGTGATTGATTGGGAGGGTGAAGAAGTACAAAATTATGCTACATGGAATTTAGTTTGGTATAAAACTGAGTGGCAGCAGGGAGACGTTATACAAATTATTTATTATAATCCAATTACACCTAACGACAAGTTTACATTTACCACACCCCAGCGTTTTAATAAGGAAGATTTTAGAATACCTGAAAGCTTTGAACTTTATCATAACTTTCCAAATCCATTTAACCCAACAACAACAATTAGGTTTGATCTGCCTGAAGACAATAATGTTAAAATTGAAGTCTTCAATATACTCGGTCAAAAAGTACGCACACTTGTAAATGAATTTTATAAAGGGGGAATACACGAAGTTCAGTTTAACAGCCGAGGTTTAGCAAGCGGAGTTTACATTTATAGGCTAGAAGCAGGTCCTCACATAAATGTTAAGAAAATGGTTCTCCTAAAATAGGCGGCAATAAGGAAGGGTTTATGAAATTAAGTTTCATATTATTTTTAACGGCAGCTTTATTGGCTGGGGTAAATTTTGGACAAGAAAACCCTGAGCAATTTAAAACGCAAGCTTATGAAAACATTACACGCACTTACCTAAACTGTAATCACATCTCAACTATATTTTATAATGATGGAATGTCTGATGTAATACGAAGCAACGGGGGACAAGCCGGATTTGAATACCCAAAAGGAAGCGGAAAAACAGCCGTGTATAAATCCGGTCTGCTCTGGGGCGCATTTGTTGAAGGGGACAATCAATTTAGAACGAGTGGTTCGGCATTCAGAACAAATATGAAGCCGGGTAAAATTTTACCTGATGGAACGGCAGATGATCCATCGCTGCTGAAAAATAGAATATATCGAGTTAGGAGGGATGTTTTTCCCGGCGGTCCTCAAGTAGTTCTATCAAATGAAATTAACGCTGAAAATGATACCTACGAAAATATTAGAAGCAGCTATGAAAAAGATTGGAACGAATGGCCAGCTGAAGAAGGAGCTCCCTTTATTGATATAAATGCAAATGGAATTTATGAACCACTGATTGATGTGCCGGGAATTGAAAATGCCAAACAAACAATTTGGTATGTTGCAAATGGATTGGATGAAGAAGCAAACATGGCGGCATTTTATACTTCCACACTTGGTATCGAAATGCAGGTTACTATCTGGGCATATGATAATGATCCAATACTGAGCAATGCCATTTTTAGAAAATACAAGCTGATCAATAAATCCCCCAATGATATGCAGGAAATGTTTATCGCTTCAATGCTTGACGCAGATATTGGTGATGGTGAAAATGACTTCATAGGCACTGATACGCTGAACAATATGGTTTATGGATATAATGGAGAAGTCTTTGATAATGTTTATGATATCATGGCTCCTGCCGTTGGGTATCAATTACTGCAGGGACCTGTTGTTGAAGGTCAGCAAGGTGAGGATAGAAACAAAAACGGAATTGATGATGCATCAGATTTTGCTTTTTACCAAAATAAATTAAAAGGTCCGGGGTTTATTAATTTGCCGATGACCGCTAGTTTTGCTACAGCGTTGGGCAAGTTTGGATTTGATCCTGATTGGGAAATTGGAGATGTTATTGACTGGTGGTACTATAATTTTCAGGGTGCTTTTAATTATAATCGTGATACGGGAAGTAATGAAAAATTTCTTTATTCGGGTTACCCGGAAACACAGAGCGGCTGGTTGGATGGGATAGTTTTTCCACCTGGGGATAGAATGGTTGGCTTTAGTATTGGTCCATTTAACTTTGCAATTGGCGATACTCAAGAAGTTATTGTTGCCCAAATTGCTTCGCAGAGTACAGATAGATTTAAATCAATTGAACTGCTAAGAAATTATGCTTCACGAATTCAGGAAGATTATTCCTCACAAAATTTAATCAGTAAAATCCCGGCACCGCCGGCTCCCGAAATTAAAGTAACCGAAACCGCTAAAGGTATTTTAATTGAGTGGGATGAAAATGAAAACTTATTATCAGAAATAGAAAACTTTAATTCTGAAGGCTACAAGTTTCAAGGATACAATATTTACAGCAGGAAAAATCCTCCTTCAATATTTGAGGGAAATACAAAAATAGCAACGTTTGATATTAAGGATGGCATAACAAACATTTCCGGTGAAATTCGTGATCCCGTAACTGGTTTTCCTGTTAATGGAATTGTTCATAATGGAAATGATACAGGAATTAAAAGATCATTATTTATAGATAAAGATCTATTCGACGGGACACCGCTAATTAAAGGAAAGGAATATCCAATAGGAATAAGTGCATATACTTATAGTGAAAATCCGGCAAATAATGTCAGCAGTAATGAATCACCAATAATTTATCATAGCATACGCTACTTATCGGATGCACCTGGTGTAAACTATGGAGAAAATGTAACTCATTATCAATCTGCGGGAAGCGGGGATGATGGCGAAGTTACTATTAAAGTTGCTGACCCTGAACAATTAACAGGTGATGATTATGAAGTATTCTTTTCAATTGTAAATTATTATAGAGGTGAAGATGCGGAGTGGCACCCGATTGCCAAGATTGGGGATTTATCAGGTTCATACTTAAGTGCTGCAGCAATTTTCGGCGATACTGCAAATACAATTGATATAAAATTTGAGCTGCATAACAATTCACCAAATGGCGCTTGGATTGACGGTATTATTGTCAACTTTCCCGATGGAAGTAATGTAATATCCGCGCCGGAATTTGAAGCGGGAGGCGTATTTGTAACGCCTCAAATAAACGGTAATCAAATAACTTTGGGGTTAGTTAATGATGAGCATACGCAAAATGGAATTTTTCACGGCGGCGAAATATTCAATATAATTATTGATAATATTGGCTTGCCATTTGAAATTGAATACATACTTAAAGATGATGGTTGGTTAAACTATCCGTTGGATGTAGCTGATACAGTTGAGATAAGTGAGATCGGCTATGCATATAAAACAGAGAAATATTGGAATCTGCGGAATGTTTCTAAAAATGATACTATTCTGCTTAATCAAACGGTTAAGGATGGAGTTGATATTTATACAAATGAGTTTTTAGGCAACCCTGTGGCGGATGGATTAGAATTAAATGTGAATGTTGAATATGAAAGTTCGAACACATTTTCTCAATTGATGTTAAGCTCCTCAATTCTCAAAAGAGGCTTTGACCAAAGTCGCTACTCATTATACCCGGAAAAAAGCTGTAATGATTGTAGATATAATATTTCAGATTATACAGATTTTGAGATCCCGTGGGCAATTTCTCTTAATTCACAATTAGGATATGGAACAACTGACAGCACACTACTTGCCAAAGATTATGAATTACGTTTTACCGGAGTATTAAAAACAGATAGTATAAATGGTAAGTTGGTTGAATATGTAGAATCGGGCGGACAAATGGCAACACTTTACGGAGCCAGGTATTATGATATTGCAGACCATCCTTTAAATCCAAATCCGGGATCATCAGAACCATTTTTGATCAGAATCCCATTTGAGGTTTGGTGCTTAGATGATGATAAACAAATTAATTTTATGGTTTATGATAGATATGGGGAAGTTGATTGGAATGTTCCTTTTCAGGTATGGAATAAAGATGGACGAATGTACACCGACTTTGTAATCAGCGATTATAAAGAGAGTGTAATTATCCCGGCAAGTACTGAAGCACAAAATTATGCTACATGGAATTTGGTATGGTATGAAAGCAATTGGGAAATAGGAGATGAAATTCAGGTCTTATATCGAAGTCCGATTACGCCGAACGATAAATTCCGATTTACTGCGCCTCAGCCGTTTGATAAAAAAGAGTATGCAACGCCTGCTTCATTTCGACTGCTGCAGAACTTCCCAAATCCGTTTAACCCAACAACAACTATTAGGTTTGATCTGCCGGAAGATAATATTATTAAACTGGAGATATTCAACATACTCGGGCAAAGAGTAAGATCGATTATTAATAATGAATTTTATGAAGGCGGAACTTACGATGTTCAGTTTAACGGCAGCGGATTATCAAGCGGAGTATATTTTTATAGGATTGAATTTGGATCATACTTTGATGTGAAGAAAATGCTCTTAGTTAAATAAATATGATAACTGTAATTTTTATCATGCGGTACTTTTTTGGTGATTTAATGAATACAAAATTGAAAATATTTTTTCTGCTCTTAGTTCTTGCCGGTCCAAATTTAGGACAAAAACAAATGTCGAGTTTAAAAAAGAATACTTTTGTTAATACCTCCTCAACATTTCTAAATTCTAATAATATCTCAACAATATTTTATAATGACGGTATTTCAGATAACGAAGGTAAGTACTACAATACTTATAATTCCCGCTTTGAGTATCCCAAAGGCAGTGGCAAAAACGCAGTGTTTATTTCTGGATTACTTTGGGGAGCAATTACTCATGTAAACTCTAATTCAAGAATTAGTATTGGCGGCTCAGCTTTTTCCTCAGGTTTGCAACCAGGTAAAATTTTGGAAAATGGTGATGCCGATGATCCCGCTTTAGCAAAGTATAGAATTTATCGCGTAAGAAATGATGTATATCCAGGCGCTCCTCGTGTTGATCTTTCGAATGAAATTGCTGATGAAAATGACACCTATGAAAATATAAAGAATAGATATGAAACTGATTGGATGGAATGGCCCGCGGATGATGGAGCACCATTCTTAGATAAAAACGCAAACGGAGTTTATGAGCCCTCCATTGATGTTCCGGGGATTGAGAACTCAAGGCAAACTATTTGGTTTGTGGCAAATGACTTAAATGAAGAATTAATAGTAAATAATTATTATACCTCCCCGCTTGGAGTTGAACTGCAAGTAACTATTTGGACTTATGATATTGAACCTGTTTTAAGCAATATGTTTTTCAAAAAGTATGTGCTTATAAATAAATCTCAAAACGAATTTCATGATATGTACATTTCCTATTGGGCTGATACGGATATTGGAGATGCAGGGAATGATTTTGTAGGAACCGATACACTAAACAATATGGTTTACGGTTACAATGCTGAAGACACTGATGATTTCTATAATCCAATGGTAACACCTGCGGTCGGCTTTCAGTTACTGCAGGGACCAATTGTAGCCGGAAATGCAGGAGAGGATAAAAATAAAAATGGTGTTGATGATGCATCCGATTTCGCAATTTATAATAATGAATCAATAGGACCCGGATTTATAAACTTACCAATGACTGCAAGTTACTACTACTATCCATATTCATTTCCACCCGGTGTGGATGCAGATTATGCGTACTGGAAGTTTTTAGATTTTCAGGGAAGAGTTCCTGAAATTGGTGAGCCTTATACAGATCCAAATACATTAGCTTATACCCACTTCCCGCTTTCTGGGGACCCGGTAACTCAAACCGGTTGGATTGACGGTCAAGTATATCCAAGCGGAGATAAAAGTATTGGCTTTGGTTCAGGGCCTTTTAACTTAGCTGCCGGAGATACTCAGGAAGTTGTAGTTGCACAAATTGCTGCACTTAGTTCAAATAGATTCAACTCGATTGAACTGCTTAAAACTTATGCGGCAAGAACTCAAGCTGCATATGCCGAATTTACTATTCCCCCAAAAGTACCATCTCCCCCATCACCCGAAGTAACAATAACTGACAGTCTTGAAGGCATTTTAATTAAGTGGGATAACAACCAAAGTTTAATTTCGGAAATTGAAAATTTCAATCAGCAAGGGTATCAGTTTCAAGGCTACAATGTTTATCAAAAGAAAAATAGTAAAGATTATTTAGAGTCCGATTCTCCAATATTTGTTTTTGATATTGTTGATGGAATAACAAATATTCAAGGTGAAATTAGAGATAGCGTTACCGGCTTCCCGGTTAAGGGTGTAAAGCAGCACGGCAGTGATCGCGGAATTGAAAGATCAGTTTTTATAGATAAAGATAAGTTAACCGGCACACCGCTTATAAAGGGAAAAGCATATATTTTTGCGGTTAGCACATTTACTTACAATCAAAATCCATTAAATGAGATCAGCACAACAGAATCGCCCTTAAATTATTTTAGTATAAAATATCTTTCAAACCTGCCGGGCGCAAATTACGGCGATCCAATCTCTCATGTTCAAACTGCTGGTAAAGGAAGTGACGGAACAATAAATGTAACCGTTGCAGATCCCGAAAAGCTAACCGGAAATGATTATGAAATATTTTTTACGGAAGGGGACAGCTTAAATGGTGATGCAGTGAAGTACTGGAATATGAGAAACATAAACTTAAACGATACCGTGCTTACAAACCAAACAGTAATGAATGGAATTGATATTTATACAAATGAAATTACTGAAAACCCGCTTGCTGATGGGTTAGAAATTAATGTTAATGTAAATTACGGAATGCCCAATACCTTCTCCGATCTACAGTTAAATAATAATTCCTTTGAAAGAGATTGCGATACATGCGCTTTTGAAATTTTAGATAATTATACATATGTGGATACTCCGGCAATCTCGGCAAATTCAAGATTAGGTATCGGTACTTCTGACATTAGTTTATTGGAAAAAGATTATAAAATTATTTTTGATGGAGTTTTAGAGATTGTAAATATTAATGGATTTAATGTGGAAAAAGTTAAGTCGGGTGGACAAACCGCAACTCTGTATGATGCCGGTTTTTATTCGCTTAAAGATCATCCGCTTAATCCAAATCCCGGCTCAAATAATCCCTTTACCATCAGTGTTCCATTCAAAGTTTTTAATGCTGTTGATAACAGGCAAATAAATATTATGGTTTATGATCGCAATACTAGCCTTTACTCTTGGGATACATTAAAGATTTGGAACCCGGAGAGATGGTATTATACTTCATTTGTAATGAGCGACTATCATCAAAACGTAATTGATACTTCAACTGAAGCTAAAAATTTTGCAACGTGGGATCTGCTTTGGAGAAAGAGCGAATGGCAGAGAGGTGATGAAATTTACATTGAATATCCCAGCCCAATCACAACGGATGATAAATTCACTTTTAAAGCACCAAACAAATTTGTTAAGGAATATTTTCGAGTGTTCGATAAATTTGATCTCTCTCAAAATTATCCAAATCCTTTCAATCCGGTAACTACAATTAGATTTGTTGTGCCTCAGGAAAGTAAGGTAAAACTGGAAGTCTTTAATATTCTCGGACAAAAATTAACAACACTTGTTAACAGGTTTTTTGATAGTGGGACTCATGAAGTTCAATTTAACGGCAGAGGATTATCAAGCGGGGTTTACTTTTACAGAATTGAGTCAGGAACTTATGTAGATGTTAAGAAAATGATCTTACTAAAATAATATAGCCATAGGTATTATTATGAAAATAAAAATTGTAACAATAGCTGCATTACTTTTTTTCTCACTTAACAATTTCGGGCAAAAGGAATTTAAAAAAATACAGCAAACCTCTGCCGAACAACTGACATTTTCATTCCTAAATTGTAACAACATTTCAACAATATTTTATGGTGATGGCACATCAGATACTCGCGGCGGGCAATCCAGGTTTCAATATCCCAAAGGTACACACAGATATGCAGTTTATGCCACCGGACTCGTGTGGGGTGCATACATTGAAGGAGACGCTCAAGTTAAAGTGAGCGGAACAACATTCAGTTCACTACTTCAACCGGGAAAAATATTGAATGATGGGTCAGCCGATGATCCCGAATTACCGAAGTACAGAGTTTACAGAGTAAGAAATGATGTTTTCCCGGGAGGACCAAATGTTGATCTTTATTGGGAAATGAAAGATGAGGGTTATACTTATGATAACGTAAGAAGCCGTTACGAAACTGATTGGAATGAATGGCCTGCTGAGGATGGTGCTCCATTCATAGATAAAAATAAAAACGGTATTTATGAGCCGGAGTTTGACAAACCCGGGGTTGAACATGCCAAACAAACCATTTGGTATGTCGCTAATGATCTAGCAGAAGCGCCCTTTAATGTTTCTCCAACGCATAGAGTTCTTGGAATTGAAATGCAGGTAACTATCTGGGCATATGATAATCAAGGTATATTGAGCAATATGCTTTTTCGAAAACATAAGTTGATAAATAAATCACAGAATGAATTTAAGGATATGTACATTTCATTATGGTCAGACCCCGATGTTGGAGGAGCCGGTGATGACTTTGTTGGCACCGACACTGCAAGTAATATGGTTTATGCCTATAACTCTGATAGTTATGATCATGATTACCAAAACATGACTCCTCCTGCATCCGGATTTCAACTATTACAAGGACCAATTGTTGTAGGCAAAGCAGGCAAAGATAAAAATAAAAACAGTATTGATGATGCAATTGATCATGCAATTTATGATAATAAACTTGTTGGTCCGGGCTTAATTAATCTGCCAATGACTTCCAGCTATTTTCCTGTAAAAAATTTGAGTGGTCTTCAACTCTGGAATGCTGAAGATGCGAATAATAGCTATCTTTTTTTTCAAGGAATTAATGCACACACCGGTGAACCCTATATAGACCCAAATACCGGGGAAGAAACTGTTTATCCTTACTCCGGTGACCCCGTTGGACAAACTGGATGGATAGAGGGAGAAAACTACCCGGGCGATAGAAGAGTTGGCTTCGTTACGGGTCCTTTTAATCTTGCTGCCGGTGATACGCAGGAAGTAGTGACCGGACACTTAGCAGCAATAGGCAGCAATCATCTCGAATCAATTAACGAATTAAAATACCTTGCAAGTGAAATTCAAAGCAATTATGATGAACTTATAATAACCAATAATTTTCCTGCCCCTCCTTCACCGGAAATAGAGGTCATTAGTACTTTAGAAGGAATAAAAATTCAGTGGGATCAAAATGAGCAATTAATTTCCTCAATAGAAAATTACAATTCGCAGGGATATACTTTTCAGGGTTATAATGTCTATCTGGAAAGAGTTTCAAAATCTAGCAATGCCATCGATTCAAGAATAGCCGTATTTGATATTGTTGATGGCGTAAAAAATATTTTTGGCGAAGTTAGAGATTCATTAACAGGTTTCCCATCCCAAGGTATAATTCAATATGGAAATGATAGTGGAATTAAAAGATCAATAATGATCGATAAAAACCTAATTGATGATTTACCGTTAGTGAAGGGGAGAGAATACCTATTTGGTGTCAGCGCTTACACGTACAATAGTAACCCCCAAAATAATGTACGCAGTACCGAATCTGGAATAAGTTATGAATCAGTTACCTACCTTAATGAATTGCCGGGACCTAGATTTGGAGATAATATTCTGTATTCACAAGAATCGGGATCAGGTGACGAAGACAAAATTGATATTACTATTGTTGATCCGAATAAATTAACCGGTGATGAATATGAAATATACTTTACAATAAAAAATTCATATAGAGGGAATGACGGCAAGTGGCATCAGTTAAATAAAAAGAATGATTTAACGGGGTCAAGATTAGAAGCCGGAGCTGTTTTTGGTGAAACCACAAATACTATTGAAATAAATTTTAATTTTATAAATGAATCGCCCGATTATGCCTGGATGGATGGTGTTATACTAACATTTCCGGAGGGTGTAAATATTGTCTCCGCGCCAAATTTCGAAAACCGCGGCGGTACACTTGTGCCCCAGGTTGATGGAAGGCAAGTTATAATGGGACTTGTAAATAATGAACTAACGAGACACGGTTTTTTTCAAGGCGGCGAGAAATGGAGCATAATAGTTCAGAACTTTACTCCGCCAATTCAAATAGAATATTTATTAAAAGATGATGGCGGAAGAGATTCGGTTGTTGATGTTTTTGGTAATGTTTCAATTGATGAAATTGCATACGAAACAAAAACTGAAAAGTTTTGGCATTTAAAAAATGTGAGTAAAGGTAATGTTGTTTTGGAAAATCAAACTGTTATGGATGGCTTTGATATTTACACAAAGGAATTTGTTGGTAATCCCGTAGTTGATGGGTTTCAGATAAATATAATTGCCAACTATGAAATGCCCAGAGGGTTCAATCAATTATTTTTGAATTCTACACAAATCCCAAGTTATTGCAGCACTTGCCGGTACGAAATACATAGCGGGAGATTTTGGATATACAATACAGCTTCGGATGATTCACCAATGCTTCCTCCGAGAACAAGTTTAGCGGACAGCACACTTTTGTGGAGAGATTATGAGCTGCGATTTACCGGTGAGTTAAAGGTTGACATTTTTAATGGCGATACCGTGGAGCATGTATTTTCGGGTGGACAGTATGCAACTTTTTATGGTGCCCGCGAATACGAATTAGCTGATCACCCTATGAATCCATACCCGGGTTCAAACAATCCATTTATAATTCGTGTACCTTTTGAGTTATGGGATATTGATGAAAATAGACAAGTAAATATGTTGTTTTATGATTTTGACAGAGGGTATGGAAGTGATGTTCCGTTTCAGGCATGGAATAAAGATGGAGACATTATTATTACTATTGTACTGAGCAATTACAATGGAAATGTAATAGATACTTATGGTGCAGAGGTGCAAAACTATGCTACGTGGAATCTAAGCTTATGGGAATGTGATTGGCAAAAGGGAGATGTGCTTAAAGTTAAATATAAAAACTCCATTACACCTTACGATAGGTATACCTTTAAGGCTCCTTATCCATTTGATAAAAATGATTTTGGAATACCGGATAATTACTACTTGCTGCAAAATTATCCAAACCCGTTTAACCCAAATACAACAATTCGATTTCGGATTCCGGAACCAAATTTAGTTAAGCTTGATATCTTCAATATACTTGGACAAAAAGTACGAACATTAGTAAATGATTTTTATGAAGCGGGGACGCATCATGTAAGGTTCAGTAGCAGTGGTTTATCAAGCGGCATTTATTTTTACCGTATAGAATCGGGAAATTATGTTGATGTGAAGAAGATGCTGCTGCTGAAATAAAAACAGTAAAACTACACAGACAAATATTTTTAAGATTTTGTTTTTTATTCGGCAGTTTAATTCGCGAATTCGTGGCAAATATATTTTTCCGCAAACGAGTCTAAAGGGCATAGACGTTCACGAATAAAAATCTAATCCTTGCGCATGCCCCTTGTAAATAATAAATTTGGCAAAGGTTTTTATATTTAAATTATTTTGGAGAACTCTTGACCTCACGTAAATATTCCGCAGTAATTTTTGATCTAGGCAATGTCCTTATCCCTTTTGATTATTCAATAATTATTAATCGGTTAAATAAAATTGAAAGCGGGTTGGGTGATAAATTTTATGATCTTTACAAAAAAAACTATCACATTCATCGTGAGTTTGAAAGCTGGAAGATCAGCACTGATGAGTTTGTAAGAATAATGCTGGAATGGCTTGATCACAAAATAAAACGTGAAGAATTCTGTGAGATTTATTCAAATATTTTTACTGTTAACGAAGATGTAGCAGCACTTTTGCCTGAGATAAAAAAGAAATACAAATTGGTTTTACTCTCCAACACAAACTACATTCACCAAAAATACGGCTGGGAGAAATACGATTTTATTAAACATTTTGATAAACTTGTTCTATCCCATGAGGCAGGAGCAATCAAGCCGGAAGAAAAAATATACAGAACAGTAGAAGCCTTTACTCAATTGCCTTCCGAAGAACATATATTTATTGATGATATTGAAGAGTACGTAAACGGAGCGAAAAAATTAGGATGGGATGGCATACTATTTATCGGTTATGAAAATTTAGTTGCTGAATTAGAGCGGCGAAAAATTCTATAATTTATAAATCCAATTTCAAAATTAGTTTTTCCAATTCAGAACCCCAAAGTTTATAACCTTTAGCGTTTAAGTGTACACCGTCTGTTGTGTAATCATCAATTAAAATTTTCCCATCGGATAAAACATTATTTACATTCACAAATAATAAATTCTTTTCCAAAGCCAGTTTTATCAATAGGGAATTGAGCCTGGCGACTTCCTCATTCTTTTCGATATGCTGTTTCCATTGCGGTGAAACATAAAGTGTTGATTGTATTACAGGTATAATATTATTATCGATTAGACGATTTACGATTTTTGAATAGTTTGCAAAAATTGTATCAACGGGAATATCATCATAAAGATCATTAATGCCGCCCATTATAAAACAGTACTCTGGATTTATAGAAATAATGTCATCAAGGCGAAGCAAAAATTTTGAAGTGATATCTCTTGATATTCCTCGATTTACAATTTTGTCGTAACCTAGCAGTTCGTTCCAATTCACACCCTGCGTAATAGAATTTCCGAGCATAACAATTTTCACATCCTTCAACTTGTAAATGGTATGCAGTTCAGTTTGGTGGTTATAAACTTTATTGCGCAGCGAGATTAAAGGTTTTTCAGATTTTTTTGTGCATGAAAAAAACATCAAAGAAAAAAACAGAGCCGAATAAATTAAATATAATTTCCGCATAGTTATTCCCAAGTTTTCCAAACATCCGGTTCAAAACCGATTGTAGCTTGTTTACCGTTTCTCACAATTGGTGTTTTAAACAAAAGCGGGTCTTCAAGTAATTCATCCTCAATATCAAAAACCATATAAGCTAAATTCCGTTTGGAGAATTGCTTGCCTTCTCTGTCAATCAAATCTTCAATATCGTAAACACGTTTAATGTTTTCCAACTCTCCTTTGCTAACACCTTTAATTGTTAAATCCCTAAACTGGTATTGAATATTTCTTTCTTTAAAATATCTTTCCGCTTTTTGTGTGTCGCGGCATTTTTTTGTTCCGATTATCTGAATGTTCATCTCTATTGCTCAAATATTAAATCAAAAATTTATACTCGCAATTTACAAATATTAAATAAATCATTTGTAAAATTGACCAAAGTTTCAAAATTTAGAGAGTGAATAAAATTTTATATTATTTAGATATCTCATGAAGATCATAAAACCATCTGTGCTTCTGTTCGTTATCGCTATAATAGCATTCGGTTGTAATTCACAAAATGAAAAAGCAAAGAGTCTTAAACTAATAGCAAGCTATAAATTAAACATACCTGAACCTTCCGGATTGGCTTTCGATCTTAACAATAATAGCCTCTGGACGGTAAGTGATGAAAATTCCAAAATATATTCAATATCGATTAAGGGTGAAATTTTTGATTCGATATCTGCTGACGGAAATGATTTGGAAGGAATAACAATCGTAGATGAAAACACGCTTGCAGTTGTTTTAGAGAGAAGCCGTGAATTAGTTTTACTTAAAAAAAATGGCTCCGAAATGAACCGAAGGAGCTTCGACTTAAAAGGGGAAGTGAATGAAGGATTGGAAGGAGCCGCATTTAACAGCAGCAGCAAACATTTTTATCTGCTCAATGAAAAAGCACCTCGTCTTTTAATTGAATTAGATGAAGACTTAAATATTATTAGCAAGACAAAATTGGACTGGGCTTTAGATTTTTCAGGAATATGTTATGAAGAAAGTGAAAATGTAATTTGGATAATTAGCGATGAGAGTAAAGTTATTTCAAAGTGCAATTTGGATGGCAGTTTGATCACAAGTTATAAAATTGATTTGCCTCAAATTGAAGGAATTGCAATTAACATGGCGGATAATAAAATTTATGTAGTCTCAGATATCGCCGCCTATCTTTATGTTTTTGATTACAGCGAATAGCTAAAAAAGAGGTCAAAGAAAATTTTCTTCAACCTCCAATAAATTATTCTATTCCACTTCAAGTTCAACTAATTTTGAGGAAACACCCGGCAGCACAGATATTTTGCGCGTGAGTTCTTCTTTGTCTTCATCTTTGCCATATAGTTCTAGAATTAGTAAACCCTGATCTGAACAATTATCTAAAACACCATCATGAATTCCGAGTCTTGTTTTGATCAAACAACCCCATGCAGTTAGTATCTGCTGAACTTTTACTGCTTCCTCTTTTCTTTGACCGATAAGAATTAATAAAACTGATTTTTTCATTTCGAACCTCTATTATTATAGATAAAAAAACTTAAAACGATAGTCAAAATTAGTTATATGAGATAATCAAATCAATGTTATACAGCTTTAATAAATATATATTTACAATCATAGGAGTGATCAAATGATAAACGTTGAAGAAACAAATAGTGTAGCACCGGTATGCCCGCATTGCAATGAGGATGTGAAAAAAGTTTTTGCGCGAGAATTACTTACAACATTCGGAAAGCGATACATATATTTTTGTTCGCAGTGCAAAAAAGTTTTAGGAATTTCTCAACGAAAAGGTTTTTGGATGGGCTGATTTGTTTTGTGAATTATTATATTTAAAAGCATAATAAAAAATTGAGGGGAATAATGAAGCAGATAATTTTAAATTCATTATCAATTGTTTTAGTTTTATTTATAAGTATCACTGCACAAACCAAATCAGAAAAGATTGACAACCTAATAACCCGCTACACTGACTACAACTTGTTTAACGGAAGCGTTTTGGTTGTTGAAGACGGGGAAGTTATTCTTAAAAAGGGGTACGGTTTTGCAAACATGGAATATGATATTTCAAACTCGCCGGAAACAAAATTTAGAATAGGATCAATAACAAAGCAGTTCGTAGCTACGGTAATTATGCAGCTTGTGGAAGAAGGCAAAATTAATCTAGATGAAAAAATTACATCATACCTGCCCAACTATCGGAAAGATACGGGAGACAAAGTAACAATATTTCATTTACTGACTCACACTTCGGGAATACCAAGCTACACGGGCATTCCAAAGGTATGGTCAGACTCTCTCCGCCTTCAGTATAGTGTGGATTATTTAATTGAGCATTTTTGCCAAGGTGATTTAGAGTTTGAATCCGGTACGGAATTCAGGTACAACAATAGCGGGTATGTTCTGCTTGGTAAAATTGTCGAAGATTTAACAGGTAAATCTCTTTCCGATGCTCTTGATGAAAGAATATTTAAACCTGCCGGAATGCTGAATACAGGAATTGATACCGAGCAAAAAATATTAAAGAACCGAGCATCTGGTTATGAAAGAACTTTTGACGGCTTTGTCGGAACTCCGTTTTTTAATATTACAAATGCCTTCGGTGCTGGCGCAATGTATTCAACGGTTGAAGATATGTTTTTATGGGACAGAATATTATACACTGATAAATTATTAACAACAGAATCAAAGGAGAAAATGTTTACTCCATACTTATCAAACTATGGATTTGGATGGGGAATACTAAATGTTGTAATGGGTGAAGACAGTATTAAGATAGTTTCACATAGTGGAGGTTTAAATGGATTTAATACCCGCTTAACAAGATTCGTTGATGATAACCACACAATTATTTTATTCAATAATTTTTCAGGCGCACCGTTAGCTGAGTTATCAAAACAAATATCAAATATTATTTTCGATGAAAAATTTGATTATCCGAAAAAATCAATTGCCCAGCATATGTATGAAATATTAAAAGATGGAGATCTTGGTACTGCTGTGAGTTTGTATCCAATGCTAAAGGCGCAGGAAAGTGAATCATTTACATTTGCTGAAAATGAACTCAACCGTTTAGGATATCATTTAATGAGAAATGATAGAATAGATGATGCAATAGAAATTTTCAAACTGAATGTTGAAGAATATCCAAAGGCTTTTAATGTTTACGATAGTATGGGCGAAGCTTACATGATAAAAGGTGAAAAAGAATTAGCGATCAAAAATTATAAAAAATCAATTGAGCTTAATTCTAAAAACTTTGGCGGTATTGCAAAACTAAAAGAACTTGGTGTTGAAGTTGAAGAACCGAAAGACTTTGAAGTGCCGATGCAATTACTCAATAGCTACGTCGGTACATATAAATTGGCTGAAGGATTTTTTATTACGATCACAGTCGAAGGAAATAGAATTTTTGAGCAGGCAACAAGTCAAGAAAAAGTTGAAATATTTCCCGAGTCAGCAACAAAATTTTATCTAAAAGTTGTTCCTGCTGAAATTGAATTTTTTATGAATGAAAAAGGTAAAGTTCACAAATTGGTACTTTACCAGGGTGGAAATGAAGTGCCTGGCGAAAAAGTAGAATAGCAAATTAAAATTTTTAATAATAGAAAATGAGGTTGCAATTAATGTACGCCCTTGAAGTAAAAAAACTAAGTAAATCGTTCGGAGATTTGAAGGCGGTAAATGAAGCATCTTTCAATGTGCCTGAGGGTTCAATATTTGGATTGATTGGAAGAAACGGTGCCGGAAAAACAACTACCATTAGAATGATGATGAACATCTATATGCCTGATAGCGGCGATGTTATTTTGCGCGGCGCATCCATTGGTCAGGATTTTAAAAACAAAGTTGGATACTTGCCCGAAGAAAGGGGGCTTTATAAAAAAATGAAAGTTTTGGAAACGCTACTTTTCTTTGCTGAACTAAAAGGGAAGTCCGGCAAAACTGTTCAGAAAAAAGCCAAGGAATATCTCGAACGATTTGACTTGAAAGATAGAATGAACAGCAAAATTGAAGACCTCTCAAAAGGCAATCAGCAGAAGGTTCAATTTATTTCAACAATTTTACACGATCCTGAATTTTTAATTCTGGACGAACCGTTCTCCGGATTAGACCCAATAAATACAAACCTGCTTAAGGAAATTATTCTTGAGAAAAAAAGTGAAGGCAAAGTGATCATCTTTTCAACTCACTTAATGGACTTTGCCGAAAAGATGTGCGATCACTTAGCAATTATTGATAAAGGTAAAATAATTCTTGAAGGTTCATTAAATGAACTAAAGCAAAAATATGCAAAGAGCAATGTTAGTCTTAGTTTTGAAGGCGACCTTAGTTTCTTAAAAAATCATTCTATGATAGATAAAATTGAAAACTTCGGAAACACTACCGGTATTCGAGTTAAGAGTCCGGAACAAATTCAAGACCTATTAAAATTGTTAGTTCAGAATAATATTACAATTAAAAAATTTGATGCAAACGATATATCACTTCATGAAATATTTGTTGAAGTTGCCGGCAATGACGGTGTTGCTTTAAACGAGGAGGTGCTCAATGTTTAATTATAGAACATTGTCAATAATCAAAAGGGAACTACGCGAAAAGCTGCTTTCTAAAGCATTTATTTTGATGACAATTTTACTGCCGGTTTTTATGTTCGGAATAATTGGTTTTCAAACACTGCTAATTAATTATGAAGGTGATGATAATATCAAACTTGAAATAATATCAGAACTGGAAAATCTTTCATCTGAATTAAAAACAGAATTTCAAAATAAAACATTTGTTGAAGATGGTAGTTACAGTATTACCTTTGACACGATGAATAGAGAAAACTTCGTTGAGTATTTAACAAGTAAGAACAATGATCTCGTCAATGAGAGTCTTACAGGAATTGTATTCATTCCTGAAAATTCCCTAGCGGATAAAAAAATTGAATATTACTCGAAGACGCCTAAAAATTTAACTGTTACTAGAAAAGTAAGTCCGATAATTAATCAAGTACTTATAAAAAGTTTTTTTGAAGGCAGAGAAATTACAAAGGAGGAATTAACATACGCCGGAAGTAATGTTGATATTACAGAGTATAAAATTTCCGAAGGTGATAAAGTTGAAGAACAAGGAGTAGGAAATTTAGTGTTGGCGTATATTTTTGCGTTCCTCCTTTATATAAGTTTATTGATTATGGGTTCAATGACACTTCAATCAGTAATTCAGGAAAAAAGTAATAGAATTGTTGAAGTACTGCTTTCATCAGTGAGCAGTAAAGAATTGATGACCGGGAAAATTTTAGGAGCTTCAATAACTGGAGTTATGCAGATGGCAATCTGGCTGCTGCCGATAGTCGCATTAATTTCCACAACATGGTTTGTGCTTCCTGCAGAGTTTGTTCTCGATATTACACTTTATCACGTTCTTTATTTGCTCCTAAATTTCTTTATTGGTTTAATTACTTTTCTTGGTCTATTTGCAACAGTAGGGTCAATCTTTGAAAATGCACAGGAGGCTCAATCAGGTATGTGGCCTGTAATGATGCTTATAATGATTCCTTTTTTCATTGCACTATCAATGGTAAGAAATCCCGCTAATCCCATCGCTGAAATTTCATCAATGCTGCCATTTGCCTCAATAATGGTAATGCCGGTTAAGATGACTTTAGTAGATGTAAAACCTTGGCAATTTATTTTATCGATTGTGGTGAATATTGCTACGATCATTTTAATTTTCCCCGCAGCAGGTAAAATATTTAGGATCGGAATTTTAAGTACCGGTAAAAAGCCTTCTTGGGGTGAAGTTGTAAAATGGCTGAGATACAAAAATTAAGACATCAGGTAGATTATGGATGTAAAAATGTTAAAATAATTGTTTCAACTCTAACTATAATTCTCAAAATGGGACACACTGATTAATTGGCTGTCCCATTTTTTTTATTAGATTTTTATAAGAATTTGAATGAATATACTCAAAAAATGGAAAAATATATTGATTATTCCTTGGATAATAACTCCATACATAGTACGGTATAATTGTTGAAAAGGATGTTGTAACTTTTAATAATTATTACTGAAAAATAGCGTAATCATATAAAACTAAGGGAGATTCAACATGAAACGTTTTTTAACTGTATTATTTTTATTTTCATTCGCGGTTGTTCTATTTGGACAATCGAGCGGAAATAATTGTCCAACGAGCATGACGAACTATTGGAAGCTGGATGAAACCACGGGCTCTCCATATGTGGATTTTTATGGCGATGATAATGGTATATCATCTAACCCGCCTATTAGCACAGAAGGTGTTTGTGGAAATGCTCAAAGATTTAATGCGGCAAACCAGAAAATTGATGTTCCAGTAAGTGAAAGTTTTAATTGGGGCATTGATGATAACTTCACAATTGAATATTGGCTAAAGTCAAATTCTGGAGCTTCCGGCAACCGTGTTGCTATCGGAAGAGACGAAGTTTATCCAACAATGCATTGGTGGTCTGGTATATGGAATGCAGGTACGGCATCATTTGTACTGTTTGACAGAAATGGAACTCAAGGTGTTTTAGAAGGAACAACCAACTTAAACAACGATCAATGGTATCACATTGTTTGTATCAGAGATGCTGACGTTGATTCAATCTACCTTTACGTTAATGGCACACTTGAGGATTCTAAAGGTGTTAACTACTCAGCAGGTTTTGAATCGGCAGTTGCTGATTTTAACATTGGCTATTTGGATCTTTCCGGCGGTTTTCACTTTAATGGCGTTGTGGATGAAGTGGCTCTTTATAATGATGCACTAAGTTCAACTGAAATTGCAACTCATTATACAAATGGTCTTCAAGGAATTTGCTACTGTGATGGACCAGGCGGAAGCGGAGATTCTGATTTTGTTTTGCTCGCTGATGAACAAATCAAACTTTATCGCCAAAGAAATTCAGTTGGTAATGTACATAGTAATGGTTCTATTGTTTACAAACCAAATTACTGGTGGACAGGCTATCAGACAGGTGATTTAAGTGCGGTTGGAAGTATTTATATAAACAAGGGCAATACAATTGATGGTAATGCAACAGCAGGCGGAGAAATTACACTTAACGGAACAGCAGAGGTAACCGGACTAACCTCACCAAATTCAACAGTTGAAAGTGTTGCTATTCCAACATCCGATTTCACAGCCGGCGGAAATAATGTTTATGTTTCATTCAGGAACACAAAAGAATTGGCACCGGGCTCCTACGGAAATGTAAGAGTAAGATGGCTAGGTAAATTAAAGCTTACAGCCGGTGATTATTATTTTGAGTCACTACGTACAGATTTTTATTCATTTGTTTTAGCAGATGTTTCAGACGGACCGGTAAATATTTATGTAGTTGATAAAATTGATTTTGGTCCTAAGTCAGTTGTTAAGGCTTACCCGGAAAGCGATGATGACAGCAGAAAATTAAACGTTACAACCCTTTACAATGGTTCAGTTGAATTTGGCGGATTCGGAAAATATTTTGGATCATTCCTTGCGCCAAACGGGTATGTTAAAGTTGGATATTATTCCAGGTTAAAGGGAAGCATAGCAGCGAATAAAATTGCTGTCTATAGAGGAACTCAGTTTGTACCGCACGGATATAATATGCCGTTTGCAAAGCAGCCGGATATGGATCAAATTGAAGATGAAACTGAATCAAATATTATTGTTGAAGAGTATAGCTTAAATCAAAATTATCCTAATCCATTTAATCCTACAACAACATTAAGTTTTACACTGCCTGAAGCAGGAGTTGTAAACTTAACTGTGTATGATCTATTGGGTCAGAAAGTTGCTACATTAATTGATGGCAATATGTCAGCGGGATATCATTCTGCTGTATTTAATGCAAACAACTTGCCAAGTGGAATTTACATTTACAGATTGGTTTCAGAAAACTTTAATGAAACAAAGAAAATGCAGTTGTTAAAATAATAATCAAAATTCTGAAGTATAAAAATACGAAACCGCCTTTCATTTATGATTGGCGGTTTTTTATTGCGTGAATAAAAGAATTAATAACAATATTTATTTTTCATCAACACTAAAAAGAGCAATTACATTTCTTTTACCCTTCAACTTGCATATGCCTATTGATTCTACTTTATAGCTTTTATCTATGTCGATAAGCAGACTTAGTAAATCGGCAGAGATAAGTAAATTTTTGTTGAATGAGTTGCAGGAAGATCTTATCCTTGCGGTAGTATTTAGTGCATCGCCATGATAAGCCAATTCTTTTTTCAACTCCCCAACTTCAACAACGGTAACTTCGCCTAAATGTATACCGGCTTTAAATTCAGGAATCAAACCAAATTCTTTTTTATAATGCTCGCCTTTTCTATTCAAAGTCTCGGCAAATTCAAAAAATAATTTTATACAGTTGTTGTTTTTTAGTCCTTGTTTCTTACTCCAAGTTAAAACCACTTCATCACCAACGTACTGATAAATTTGGGCATCACAGTTTGATGCAGCTTTTGTTAAATCATAAAAGCAGTCCTGAATTAATTTGCTGTATTTAATGTGGCCTAATCTTTCTGCGTATGCTGTCGATGATGTAAGATCAAGAAACATAAAAATTCTATCTTCTGCTTTTGGGCGGTGGTACTTACCGAGAATAAAATTGAGAAGAACTCCTCGTCCGAACTTTTCACTTACCTGCAAAATAAACACCGCCGCCATGATCATTACGCCCCAATATAGCGTTACTGCCCATAGTTTTGGACTTTTAAGATAGACGGCTAAACGAGCAAGTACTTCATGATCAAAAAAGGGTTTATCAATTATATAGCTGTAACTTATTTGAGTGGCGATTGATGTAAAGAAAAAAATACTTACAAGATAAAAGACGGCTTTTATAATTAGAGATGCACCAAATGGAATTTTACTAAGCACACGGCTGAAAAATAGAACTTCAAAACTGCCAATAGCCAATGAACCAACTATTGTAGCGCTTAAACCAATTAGTAATATTCTGCCGAAATTATATTCATAATCTTTTAATCCATGTAAATTAGCAACAAGTATTTCAATGCCCATTTCCAAAAAAACATAAAGAAGAATTGCGCACATCCAAAAAATTGTAAGAAATAGGATTTTATATAGGTTGGTTTTGGTTAGCACAAAATTATAACGCTGTATTGTATTTAATTTATTATTAATTAAAGCTGAACATGTGCGGAATAAAACTGACTGAATTCAATAACAAATTTATCTTTAATTAATTCAACTATCAATCAGTAAAAATTCAAATAGTGATTAAACTGATTGATGAGGCATTTGTTTTAGATCGTGCCAATTATTTTTAAAATAAAAAACCCGGCTAAATTAACCGGGCTTATCGTCAAATAATAATCAATTACTTTTCATACGGTTTGTGAACAAACCACCAATCGTATCCTTCATATTCTTTCATTCTTTTGTGTGCTGTTTTTACATCCTTTGCAGGCGGTACAATTATTCTGTCGCCAATTAACTCGTTGTTTGGCCAGTTAGCTGCAACTGCGCCTTGCTTGTCGGAAACTTGTAGAGCTTTAACTGCTCTTAAAATTTCATCCATGTTTCTTCCAATTTCCTGAGGGTAGTAAAGAACAAGTCTAACTTTACTTTCAGGATCAACAATAAAAACTGCACGTACTGTGTTCGTTCCTTTCCCCGGATGCAGCATTCCTAACTTCATTGCAACCTGGTCGTTAGCCGCTACCACAGGGAATTTAATTTCAGTTTTTAAGTTTTCATGAATCCAATCAACCCATTTGATATGCGAAAATACTTGGTCAACTGACATTCCAATTAGCTTACATCCTAACTTTTCAAATTCGTCATATCTTAATTGAAATCCGTGAAACTCTGTTGTGCAAACCGGTGTAAAATCAGCGGGATGACTAAACAATACAAACCACGAACCTTTTAAGTCGCCCGGAATTTTCATTGGTCCATGTGTCGTCTGAACATCTAATTCAGGAAATTCGTCTCCTAACAATGGCATGTTAATTTTTGATTCTTCCATAGTGCCTCTTTGAATTTTATATTTAACTTTAATGTTTTAGAAATAATTAGATGATGAATCTTTGTTTTAGATTCAAAAGATACCGGAAAAAATAATATCATTTGCTAATTATTTGTTTTATAAAATAACATATTTATTGAGTAAGTTAAAAAAGCAGAAAAATATAATGATAAGATTTAATCTACAATTCAGTTGTAACAAATTGTATATTCTATCCAAATTAAAGTTAATCTAATTATTCATTTTAGTATTATTTAGCATGAAGAATTTTATTACAGAAATTAGAGAACGTAAATTGCGTAAGTGGCTGGCAATTTATGTAAGTACTGCAATTACAACCATCGGCGTTGTTCACTTGCTTAGCATACGCTATCAATTCCCAAATTACATTTTTGATCTCGTATTTTTTACACTCCTTTTCGGACTTGGTACGGGATTTTTAATTTCCTGGTATCATGGCAAGGAGGGTAAGCAGAAAATTAAAAAGGTTGAAATACTTTTACACTCTCTTCTCATTGCGGCTCTTAGTGTGGTTCTTTTTTATAGGTTAACAACTGATACCAAGATAAAAAGGGATTTAGAAAAAAATATTGTTGCTGTACTGCCCTTCACTAATTTTAATGATGATAAAGAAAATGATTTTTTTGCCGATGGAATTACTGACGATATTTTAACTCAGCTTTCAAAAATATCCGACTTAAAGGTTATATCCCGCACCTCTGTTATGAAGTATAAAAATACGGATTTAAATATATCTCAAATCTCTAAAGAACTTGGCGCAGGTGCAATATTAGAAGGAAGTGTTAGAACATATGGAGATAAAATCAGAATTGTAGGGCAGCTGATCGATGCTAAAAATGATGTCCATATTTGGTCTGAGACTTATGATAGAAAACTTGAAGATGTATTTAAAATTCAGTCGGAAATAGCTGAACGTATTGCTGCAGCGCTTCAGGCAAATCTGCTTCCTATGGAAAAAGAACTTATCGAAAATAAAAATACTGATAATATTGAAGCATATACTTTTTTCTTAAAAGGAAAAGACTATTACTATAATTACACAAAAGAAGAGAACGAAAAGGCAATAACATTTTTCAAAAAAGCATTAGAGGTAGATTCCAATTATGCGCTTGCACTCGCCGGTTTAGCCGATGCATATGGACAGAAAGCAAAAAAGTATTGGGAGTCCGAGGAATGGCATGATTCATCGCTTGTGCTAAGTAAAAAAGCATTACGTATTAATCCTAAACTGCCCGAAGCCTACAAAGCATTGGCAAGTGCATACGATGGAATGGGTGAAACAGAATTAGCACTCGCCAATTATAAAAAAGCAATTGAGCTTAATCCTAATTATTGGAGTGCCATTTTAAATTATGGACAAATAAAAATGTTTGCCGGTAATTATGATGAGGCATTTTATTGGATACGCAGAGCTCACACATTAGCTCCCGATGATGTGATGGGAAATCTAAGTGTAAGTCTTATTTACAAATACCTAAATTGTGATTCCCTTGCTATCACCTGGGCTGAACGGGCACTAGCCTTAGAGCCCCAGCATACTTATGCCCTCTCTTATATCGGTGATATTTACCTAAACAACAAGCAAATTGAAAAAGCGGAGAGTTATTTTAATAAGTCAATTGCTGCAGACTCCAATTGGATATACGGCTGGTATTTTGGAGGAAGGCTGCAGGCTGTTGCAGGGGATTATAAAAAATCTAAAGAGCGGTTTGATAAATATTTAGAAATATCCGGTTCACCGCCGGAGTATTTTTATGCACATACTTTGCTTCAAGTAAATGAAAAGGATAGCGCTTTATCAATTCTTAACATGGAGGTTGAGGATTACTTAAGTTATTTTGAGGGAAAGACCACGTTTTCAAATTTTGATTATATAGCGTTCGCTGAAATTAATGCGATCTTAAATAAAGACGATTTAGCATTTAAATGGTGGAACGAGGCAATACAGAATTCTTACACGGATATTAAGAGAATTAAAGTTTATCCCTATTTTAATAACCTCAAAAACGATCCGCGCTACAATAATCATCTTAAATTAATGTATTCTAAAGTAGATTCTTTTAAAACAATAATTAAAGATGAATATGCAGAGTATGCAATTTGCGATTGAGAAATACTATTGACTTGGATGTATCGAGTAGTATTCTTCATTTGGAGGAATATTGATCAGAACACTTTTCTCTAACGGACTAACATAAAATTCCAAATCATTTGGACCTTTAATTTTCAACTTTTGTGTGCCCCACTCATCAGGCAATTCAAATTTTATGGTCAGAGGATGATCAAAAATTTCATTAGGCAGACCGTCATCAATTTTAATTTTTATTTTTTCAACTTGATCATTTGCATCAAAAATTTTCACAGCTTCAATTTTTGCACCATTACGCTCGTAAGCATAAAGAGTAATATTATCCATCTTATCATTCCATATGTCACGGCTTTTAACAGCAATCAAATCCCTTTCAAATTCGGGAAGGTAATAAAAGCCGTAATTATTTAAGTCGCCGATAAAATGATAAGTCAAAATTAACCAAGCTGATTTTTCTATCGCTCTATCTAAATATTCAGCAAGTTCATCAGCATTATTAACACAAACAATACAGCCGTCATAATCCTCCGACTGCATAATTAGAGTAGGCAGAGCATACCAATCACGCGGTTCTAAAGTATTATCCGGCATAATAAAAGGATTTGAAATATCAAGCTGTTCAAACTTTCTTCCGTTCAAAAATCCGGCATCCTTTAATGCTTTTCTTGTTGATAGGAGGTAACCCCATCCGCCGGGATATGCATATGAGACTGGTTTAATGCCAAGAGTGACCATATCATCATAGCAATTTTTAAAAGAGGCATAAGCTTCATCATAACTTTTATCATCATGATTATCATGCTTGTGTCCGTGTCCAAAAACTCCCAGCCCACTCGGGATAATTTCGTCAAGTATAAAGTTTTTCATTGAATCGGACTGCATGAGTGTGTGAGTTACAATATCGTAATCCATTATTACTTTATGTTTTTTAAGGAGTACAACAGCATCGCGTGCGTAGGGAGTTGTAGTTGGAAATCCGTGGTCATAGTTGAGCGCCACAGCAGCTTTGTGATCGTTAAACCACTTTGTAATTTCAGCTTCAATCGGTTCTTCGCGTCCGGCAATTGGTGCAAGCAAATCTCTATCGGAAAGTTCACACCCTTTGAGTGAAATAAATATTAATGCGGCAAAAAAATATTTTGTTAACCGAAGCATTTTTCTAATTTGCCATTTGTTCACTTAGCGAAGGAATAATTTCAGTTCTTATCAATAGTATCACTTCTTTCTGCAATGATTCAAATCTATCATTCCCGGTTAAATACCTTAAACCCAAAACCCACCACGGCAAATCTTTTAATATTGGAATTCCGCTCCGCACTTTAATAAACTGATTATAGAGAAGTCCGGCAATCACAGCTTCATCGCCGTCTTTCATTATAATTTCGGATTTTGCATTTGTCTTTTTCACTTGTGTGCTTATTTCATTTGGTATTGCAAAACTTCTTTCAACATTAACTTTAAGCAAAGAAAAATTTAAAGTATCCTTTTGAAAAATATTCGGAACAACCTCTATTATTGTTCCGGTTGGATAAAATGCGTCAAGGACATTGCCTGCAAAATCTTTCTGCTTAATTGAAAAATCGGAGCCAACCTGCATCACTCCTTTTTCACCATCCCTAACCGTGATTGAAAGACGAGCAACAATTTCTCCAAGTTGTTCGGATTCCAAAAAATTAAATAGCGCATTTGCATAACCGCTGAATGGCCCAATATCTCCTTCAAGCTGCAGATTAAGTGAGTAGTCGGGAACAAGGGGATTAGCTTCGGAAGTTAAGAATGAAGATAAATTGCTGCCAAGCACCATACCATGTTTTGATATTATTGCCTGGAGATTTACTCCCCGTTTTTTCAGCTCATTTGTATTTGCCTCGAACAGTAGGGCGTAAACTTTTATTTGTCTTGAATTATAAACATCATCTAACTTTGCATTTTCTACTTCCTCCATCACCGCCTCTTCAATTATATATGATGAATCATTTTCCAGCACCATATAATTAAATTTATCAGCAAGAAGATATAGAGCATTTCGATAATGGAGGTTAATAATTTCTTCGTTTATTATTTTTTCCGAATCAAGTTTATTGATTAAAACTTTATGCTCCTTGGATTTGGTGAGCATGCCGATATTGTTAAGTGCATTGCTTAATGATGTGTTAGCCGGTATTGAAATTAGTGTCGGCGCTAAATTACTTTTTAATTCAGCTTCGTCGTTGATGTCTTGAGAAAATAAAATTGACGTGAGAATTAAAAATATAAGTAGAGTTTTAGAAATGTTTTTCATAGAAAGACCGTTGAAAATTATAGATAAATTTTTCAATAATTAATATACTTAAATCATTTATTACTTAATTGTTTTTACAGATTAATCCCGTTCATTTCCCCTCTTAAAATTTCCCGTTGCTTTTGCCATAATTAACTGAGCAGTTATATCATCTGCTCCCATTACTTTGTTCAAAAATTTTAATGTGTTTTTACCTTTTAGAATTTTTACTCGCTGACCTTTCCAAAAAATTATTACTTTTTCGTTTTTGTGTTGTGTATAAGAAAAAACATTTTCATCGTTCAGGTTGTGTTTGTTCATTGTTATACTTCGAACTGTATTTGTAAAAATATTACTTAAATGAGAACCAAATTCAATTCAATATTGTTAAATTGTGCAACAAAAAAAAAGAAAGTTTAAAATATGTTTGCCGCTAAAAATAAAATACCATTATATATAATTTTAACTGCTGCTGGAATTTTGCTTGCAGTTTCATGTTCATCGGCTGATGTGTTTACCGGGGCATCTAAAAATCCAGTTAATTTTATTAATGGAGATGATAATATAAGTTTGGTCACTTACAACATAAAAGCCATTTATGAAAAAGAAGAAAAGCAAATTGATAAAGTGATGGAATTTGTGAATGATGAGAAATATGATTTTGTATTGTTCCAGGAACTGTTTAATGAAAGCACGCGGGATTATATTTTAGGAAAAACCGACACAAGTTTTTACCAAAGCATTATTTCTCGTGTCGATTACAATTCATTCCCGGCATTTATTTTTCAAGATGCGGGTTTATTTATGATGGGCAGATACCCGCTAATTGATTTAACGGAAGTGGAATTTGATGACGACATATGTCAATCAAATGGTGTGATTCACATGATCTTGGAAAAAGAGTTCTCCAAAACGAATGATTTCCTTGCCAACAAATCCATACTTGGCGCACTCTTCGAAATTAATGATTCAACAAATGTATTTTTATTTACAACCCATGTGCAGGCAATCGGTTCAATGGAGCATAAAAATTTTCAAATGGAACAGATAAGGGAATTTATTGAAAATGCGGTAGAGGGAGTTTTGGCTTCGGGGACTGTTAAGTCACCAGAAAATCTTGCTGTTATTTTAGCAGGCGATTTTAACAACAATGCATATAGTTTTGAAAGATTTAAAAACATGTTAAAGCTGTTAGGCGGTCCAAAAGATTTGCATATGGAACATAACGGCAATAAACAAGAATATACATTTAGATTCAGGTCAGGCAGACCAAGTCGAAGATTTGATTACATTCTAGCCTACGATTATGTTAATTCATTTCCGCTAAAAAAAGTTTATGCCAGTTCATCAAATGCTGTTGATTTGAAGGATGATACCGGCGAAAGTATTTCTGACCATAGTGCGTTAAGAGCTGTTATAAAAATTGATTGACAATTTTATCGGTATTGTATTAACTGCAGTTTGACCTTTCGGAATTCACCGCAATTCTATTGACCATCTTTTATTATTTATTAATCATCATAAAACAGCTATTGAATAAAATCATCGTTGAATTCCAGCAAACAATTTAGAAGACAAGTCGTCTTATTTAACAAATAGTTATAGTTAAAAAATGGGGATGTTTGAGATGAAAAAGCATTTAGTTTTTATAATATTAAGCAGTTTTCTATTTGGGCAATTTATTAGTGCTCAGCAAACTAAAGATTCATTAAGTGATAAATTACTTAATCAACTTATGGGAACATGGACTACAAAAGGCATTAGCCGAAGCGCAACAGACGGGCAGTGGAAAAAAGATACAACCATTGCAACTTGGATTTGGTATAAAATTCTTCAAGACAAAGCGATACAGGATGATTGGTATGCAAATACTACTCCGGATAAATTAGATGAAGCAGCATCGATGGGGACTAACATCAGAATATACAATGAAAAAGAAAAAATATGGTATATGGGGTGGATTGATACCTTCAACTATAAATTATTATCGTTTACTGCAACTGAAACTGAAAGTACTTTAACCATGGTAGGCAACAATGCGCAGGGTAGACCAATTAGAAATGTGTTTTCAAACGTCACTGAAAATTCATTTGATTGGGTTCAGCAGTGGACTTTTGATGAGGGGAAGTCATGGGTTGATGTTTCAAAAATTTGGGGAAAGAGATGGATATATGAAAATCAATAGATCGATATTGATTTTTTATTGTTGCTGCTATCAGAATTAATTTGACAAGGCGGAAATAAGATCTTATATTTTGACCGACTAATCAGTCTATTTTTGTAATTTAATTTATTTGAAAATGTCAAAAGCGTCAACACATAAGAAAGAGTCAATATTAAACACGGCACTTGAGTTATTCATTGAGCGGGGATATCACAACACTCCAACATCATTAATTGCTAAAGAAGCAGGTGTGGCAACCGGAACACTTTTTCATCATTTCCCAAATAAAGAAGTTCTATTTAACGAACTCTATCTTTCCGTTAAGAGACGAATGATCAATGGATTGAAATCCGGATTGGATGAAAATAGATCCCTAGTGGAAAAAATTGGATATATCTGGGGCTACTCATTAAACTGGCTAATTATGCACCCAAAGGAATTTCGATTTTTTCAGGAGTTTGGGCATTCACCAATAATTAGTAAAATTACAAAAGAAGAAGCGATGAATCTTTTTGCAAATATTGCCGAACCAATTGATGAATTGAGCAATTCGGGACACATAAAGGAAATGTACCCGGAATTTATTATGGATTATTTTCAAGGAATGATGTACATGGCAGTTACACATTTTATAAAACATCCAGATAAATTTACAGATGAAAATCTCAGCCGGACTTTTGATATTTTTTGGAATGGGTTAGCAAAGTAAGTGCAAAAAAATTTTAAATTATAATCGACTGATTAGTCGGTATAGATAAATTTGATATTATGAAAAGAATCTTAAAAATAAGTGCCATCATTATAATTGTAATTGGGATAATAATTTTGTTTGCAAATCAATCTTGTTCTTCAGAATTATATAGTGCCGAGGATATTAAAATGGAAAAAATAAATAACTCTAAAAATTATAAAGAGAATAAATTCTTTAATTATGAAAAAAATCATGACCTAAATTTTACAAAAATGCTGCCTATGATTTGGGATTTTCTTTTTTTAGGTAATGATAGAAAACCGGAACGAACACTTCCTATGCAGCAAGTTGATTTTGAAAAGATAAAAAATGCAGCATTGGATGAGTTAAAAGTAACCTGGGTTGGACACTCTTCCCAAATAATAAATATTGACGGAAAAATAATTTTAACGGATCCCGTTTATGATGATAAAACGGTTTTTATGGGACCCTCGCGATATAATGGCAGTGTGCCCTTAAATTTAGAGGAATTACCCGAAATTGATGTGGTAGTAATTTCGCATAATCATTATGATCATCTTAATTTATTTACAATAGAAAAAATTCACAACAAAGTTAAACAATTCGTCACTCCGCTAATGGTTGGCGCCGAGCTGGAAAAATTGGGAGTGCCAAGAGATAAAATAGTTGAACTAGATTGGTGGGAGGAAGTAACACTGGTTGAAAATTTCCTCATCGTACTGACCCCTGCTCAGCATTTTTCGGGAAGGGGGTTGACAGACCGCGACAAAACTCTTTGGGGTTCGTATGTAATTAAGGGTCCGCATCATAAATTGTATTTTAGCGGTGATTCAGGTTACTTTGAAGGCTTCAAGGAAATTGGAGAAAAATATGGACCGTTTGATTATACATTTATGGAGTGTGGAGCCTACAATAAAAAGTGGCATTCAGTTCACATGTTTCCTGAAGAAACAGTTCAAGCACACATTGACCTAAAAGGAAAAATCCTTCAGCCGATCCATTGGGGAACTTTTGATCTTGCTTTGCATGCTTGGTATGATCCGATGATCAGAGTTGCAAAAGCTGCCGACGATTTCGGTGTAAAACTTTCTACACCAATTGTAGGCGAGACAATTACGATTGATGAGAATCTAACTACGGAAAGATGGTGGGAAGAATTGTTGGATAAAAATTTAAATGAAAAAATTTAATTCTAATTTTGAATACAACTAAACTCCTAAATATATTTTCTTTAACCTTCCTATTAAGCATTTATAGCTGCTCATCCTCGGGATTAGTAGAAACTCGCGTAAATGATTCGATTGGAAAAGTAAGAGCGAATGAAAATCAAATCAATCTGATCACTTACAACATCCAAGATGTTTTTGGTAAGGGTAAGGAAAAGCTGGATGCATTGACGAATTACTTTAACAGGGAGGATTATGATTTTGTGCTGCTTCAAGAATTATTTAATGAAGGCACACGTGAATATGTTCTGTCAAAAATAGACACAACAAAATATAAATATATAATCCCAAGAATTGACTACGATTCTTTTCCCGAATTTATTTTTAATGATGCCGGATTGTTTTACATGTCGCGTTTTCCAACCATAGATTTATCACAAATTGAATTTGAAAATGGAATTGAAAATAAGGGAAATGTGATACACAAATTATTGAAAAAGGAAATTTCATTTTCAACTGATTTTCTTGCTAACAAATCTATTGCAGGTTCACTTTTTCAAATTAATGATTCGACAAAATTATTTTTGTGTTCAACACATGTGCAGGCAATAGGTTCAAAACATCAAAAGGGTTATCAGCTTAGACAAATAAGAAAATTTATTGAGCAGGCGGTTCACAAATTTTTAAGCTCAAATATTGTTGGATCATCTGAAAACCTTGCGGTAATTTTGGCAGGAGATTTTAATTCCGATGCCTACAATGAGGAAAAACTTGAAATGTTTCAGACATATTTAGGCAATCCGAGAGACATGCACTCAGAATTTAATATTGATAAAGAGGAGTACACATTCAAATTGAGATTCCTGAACAGGCAATTGCGTTTTGATTATGTTTTAGCGTATGATGAATTGTTGAAGATTCCACTTAAAAAGGTTGCAGTGAAGGAAATAAATACAACAGATATCCAGGATAAGAACGGCGAAAGTATATCTGATCATTTGGCATTAAAAGCAAAACTTATTTTAAAGTAGAGATAAGATGAAAATAAAAGCAATAATAACAGGCGCAACAGGTATGGTTGGTGAAGGTGTTCTTCATGAGTGTTTGAAACACCCGGATGTTGAATCTGTTTTGGTCGTTAAAAGAAAGCCATGCGGAGTAAAACACCCAAAGCTTAAGGAAATTCTGCACAAAGATTTTATGGATATCAAGCCCATTGAAGATCAACTGACCGGATACAACACATGTTTTTTCTGTGCAGGCGTTTCTTCAATTGGAAAAAACGAAGCGGAATACAAACGCATCACTTACGACTTAACATTAAATTTTGCGCAAACCTTGCTCAATCAGAACAGTGAGATTAGTTTTTGTTATGTGTCGGGAGTCGGAACGGACAGCAGCGAAAAAGGGAAAAGTATGTGGGCGCGGGTAAAGGGCAAAACGGAAAACGATCTACTGAAATTACCTCTTAAATCTGCATTTATGTTTCGTCCGGGATATATCCAGCCGATCAAAGGTTTGAAGAACACTTACAAAATTTATAAAATCGTTTCGCCACTTTATCCAATTTTTAAGAAACTTTTTCCCAAGTATGTAAATACATTAAGTGAAATTGGATTGGCGATGATAAATGTTGTAAGGTTTAATTATGATAAAAAAATTGTTGAATGTGTCGATATTAGAGAATATGCTGAAATTGAAAGATCAATACTTATGAAAAAAGATTAACAAAAAAGTTGAACCTTTTTGTCATCTTAAATGTTAAAGTCAAAATGGATTTAATTGAATTATAAATTATAATTAAAAAAGTTTAGAGTAATGAGAAACCCATATTTATTTTTGATCATTTTTACATCTTTGATTCTAGCGATTGATTTTTACTCATATCGCGGAATAAAAAAGTTAGCACTTAATTACAGCAAGCCGGTAAAGAGAATTATTTTTGCTCTGTTTTGGATTGTTCCGCTCATTCTAATTTTAGGAATCATACTATTTTCATCAGTTAACCGCTCAATTGATCCCGCAAATTTTTTAACCTACTTCCATTTTATAAGCGGTACTTTCATTTTATTTTATGTGCCCAAATTGGTTTTCATAATATTCAATTTTTTGGATGATTTAGTTCTACTATTCAAAAAACTATTTACAAAAAAGAAGATTGATCTTACTAAGGCGAATCCCAAAGGAACAACGATAACTCGTGGACAATTTTTAACCCGCGTTGGAATTGTTATGGCTGGAGTGCCGTTCCTCTCTATCGCATACGGAATTAAATGGGGGCGGTTCAACTATACAATACGAAATCATACTTTGAATTTTGCAAACTTACCAAAAGCATTTGACGGGTTGCGGGTTGTTCAAATTTCAGATTTTCATCTAGGCAGTTTTCTAAATAAAATAGAAGAGGTTGAAGAAGCGGTGGAATTTATTAATGAACAGAAACCTGATCTACTTTTATTTACGGGGGATTTTGTAAATAATGTTTCTTCCGAAATTGATCCTTTTATGCATGCACTAAAAAAACTTAAAGCAAAATATGGTATGTACTCAATTCTCGGTAACCATGATTACGGCGATTATGTTAAATGGGAAACACCGGAAAAACGCCAGGCAAATATCGACCGGATAATTAAACTGCAGGAAGAAGCCGGTTTTATAATGCTTTTGAACGATTCCGCGAAAATTGAATTGAACAATGAAAGCATAAATTTAGTTGGAGTAGAAAATTGGGGCTTGCCTCCGTTTCCTCAATACGGCGATTTGAATAAGGCATTAGCCAATGTTGAAAAAGAATCATTTAAAATTTTAATGTCGCACGACCCGACACATTGGGATGAACAAATATTAGAAAAAACTAATATTGATCTCACACTTTCCGGACACACTCACGGCGCGCAATTCGGTGTCGAAATTCCCGGATGGCGTTGGAGCCCGGTTTCAATGCGCTACAAACGCTGGGGCGGAATTTATGAGGAAGGTTCACAATACTTAAATGTTAATACGGGCATTGGTTTTATCGGTTTCCCAGGCAGAGTTGGAATGCCGCCGGAGATTACTGTCATTGAGTTGAGGAGTGCTGGAGAAAGCGGGTCTGTTTAATCATACGGTTCATAAGCAATCCCTCTTCCAACATAAACCCAAATTTCTGTCCGTTTTCCATAACTGATAGCCGGGTAAAATACATCGTCAAAACTGTCGTAATAACCCAATGTTAATTTCATATGTCCAATTTGTCTTAATTCAATTTCTTTTGAAAAATTATAAACATAATCATTTTGCAAAAGTTCTTCCTTCTCATTAAAAAATACTATCTGTTCACCGCCGTCATTAAATTGAATTAACACTCCGAACATATCCCAATAATTAAATCTAGCGGGCTTAACTAAAATGTTTATTTCATAAATATCCTTTTCGATAATGCGGTGAGTTGAGGAACTGCTGTAGTCCTTAGTTCCCCTTAAATCAATTTTAGTTCTTTCAGTAAATAAATAATTTATTTGAGCATCAATAAACCGCAATGGATAAGCGGGATAAATATTTCCAATTTCATTAAACACTACTCCGCAAATTGGGTACTTTTCTTCATAATACTCTTCAACGTAAATGTAGTCCTCTAGTTGGTCATCGAAAAAATTATTATCCATTTTATGCTGTTTTGGTTTTCTTCTTTTTGTTTGAGGTTTCGGCGGATAATTCGGGGTTGTTCGTTTAGGTCTTGTTAAATTATACTTTCGTTTTCTCAGATCATTATCATCATCTGCAATTATTCTTTTCTCAACTTTATATTCTGTCTGTATTCTCTTAGGCGGCGTTTCGATTGTATTTCTTTTTTTCTGTGAAGATACCGCAGATGTTCTTTGAATCGGTTTTGGGGGTGAAGGTGCCGGGCTTGATTTTCTTACTCGGGGTTCAGTTTTTGATGACTGCTCAACTCTTTTACTTTGTTTTGCAGAATGTTCTCTTTGGGCAATAGTATCAGTCTCAAGCAAAAGGAAGGAAATAATTAGAATGCAGATAAATGATGAATATTTTAATGACATGTCGTCACCGATAATTTTGATGATCAAATTTTTTGTGTGCATCAAAATTATTAGGCTAATTTTATGCCATGCTCACCTTTGGAAAAAAAGATGTTGCAAATAAATGTCATTCCGGGCTTGACCCGGACTCTAATCTTTTGATTTTGGCATATATTGAAATATTATAACAAGTTTACATGCCGGAAGAACGAGAGTCAGCATGATAATATTATGTTTTCAAAAAGCCATTCTTTTAACATTATCTGTATTAAATTTTATTCGAACTGATTAGGAATATGTACAACAAAATATACCGAGACTTCGATCACACCAATCTCATTTTTATTTTGAGTAGTATGCATAATTTAATATATTGCTATCCACACATCGCTTAAAGATTATTTTATATATAGATTCTCGAAACTGTTCTCTATAAGCTTATAAATTAACTCTTAACCTAATAAATAGATTAAACAGAAAGTTTATTAATAAATTTACGGTAGTGCCCAACTTGTTTAAGCATTTTAAAATATTGCGTTTACTTGGAATATTATTGCTCGCATGCTTTTCATTCGGTATAGTACAGAATAGTGTTAAATCAAGTAATCATTCTGTAAAATGGATTAGTCAAATATCTTTGCTGGATGAGTATCAAAAGGATAAAAGTTTTCTAAGTAGCATAGTTGATTTTTTAACCGGGACTGAATCTACAAATCTTATCAAACCGATTTCAATCACTTTATCAGGTAATAACAAAATTTGGATTCTCGATCAGGGGATAAACTCTCCCTTGTTTATTGATAATGATGAATCGGGAATTACTTTGTTTAATGATGATGAAGAATTCCATTCACCCTCAATGGTTGGTATTTGCAAGTTTGAAAAAGATGAAATCCTTTATACGGATTCAAAGTTGAATAAAATTTATAAGTGTGACCCATCGGAGGAAATTCCATTTGTGCTGAATGATACTTTAAAATTAAATCAGCCAACCGGAATTGCATATTCAGAATCTACAAATGAAATATGGGTTGTGGAAACTGCATCTCATCAAATTACTATTTTAGATTTGGAAGGAAATTATGAGCGCAGCATCGGAAAAAGAGGAACAAATCCGGGCGAATTTAATTTTCCAACATTTATTTGGATTGATAAAAACGGACTGATATATATTAATGACTCCATGAATTTTAGAGTGCAGGTTTTAGATTCAAAAGGAAATGTTATTTCTGTATTTGGAGAAAACGGAGATGCAACCGGATACTTCGCTCGCTCCAAAGGAATCGCATCAGATTCATTCGGCAACATTTATGTAGTTGATGCGCTCTTCAATACAGTTCAAATTTTTGATATCGAAGGAAATTTTCTATTCAACTTTGGTAAGCAGGGAAAGGGGGAGGAAGAGTTTTGGCTGCCGGCTGGAATTTACATTGATGTGGATGATAAAATATATGTAGCTGACAGCTACAATTCGAGAGTACAAATATTTCAATTGATGACAAATAATTAATCGTGAAAATTCTATTTATAATATTGCCATTTCTATTGCTGGAGATCAGCGTAACTGCTCAGTCAATTGTTGATACTAAACATAATCTATCAATCAGCAGTCCGGGTTCAATTCATGCGGATTCTGAATCGGAAATTTGCATCTTCTGTCACACACCTCACAGCAGCAGTCCACGCAAACCGTTGTGGAATAAGGATGATCCCGGCTTTACCTACACTTTGTATAACAGTTCAACATTAAACGCCAATCCGGATCAGCCGGATGGTTCATCAATACTTTGTTTATCCTGCCATGACGGAACAATTGCGCTCGGAAATGTAATTAGTCGGGCAAGTGAAATTACTTTCAGCGGTGGTATTTCAGTCCTCCCTTCAGGGAGATCAAATTTAAGTACCGATCTATCTGACGATCACCCAATTTCACTATTGTATAATTCAGCATTAGCGGCATCGGATGGAGAACTTAGTGATCCGGCTGCTATAGGCGGACCTGTTCATTTGGAAAACGGAAAACTTCAGTGTATTTCATGCCACGATCCTCATATGAATATTTACAGTGACTTTCTTGTTGCCAGCAGGCAGAATTCAATACTTTGCGAATACTGCCATAACAGGAACGGATGGAGTTCTTCGGCACATAGAACTTCAACAAATACATGGAATGGAACAGGTATTGACCCTTGGTCAAATTCAGATTATTCAACAGTCGCGGAAAACGGTTGTGAGAATTGCCATACTTCACATAATGCGGGCGGCAGTAATAGGTTAATGTACTATTCTTTTGAAGAACAAAATTGCTTGAATTGTCACAATGGTAATGTTGCTTCAAAAAATATTGAGAACCAATTAATAAAAACTTATACCCACAATGTTTATGGGTATAATAATATTCACGATCCAACTGAGCCGAATATTGTTTATAATATGCATGCTGAATGCAATGATTGCCACGATCCCCACTTCGCAAACAATACTGCAGCAAGTCCGCCATTAGCTAACGGATTTATCAATGGAGTTAAGGGTGTGAACACCGACGGTGTTTCCGTTGAGAATATTCAGTATGAATATGAGCTTTGCTATCGCTGTCATGCTGATAGTCCGAATAAACCGGCAAGTGTTATTACTAGAGATATTGAACAAAACAATACTCGACTCGAATTTGATTTATCGAATCCCTCATTCCATCCAATTGAAGGACCGGGAGTAAACAATGACGTGAGAAGTTTAATTTCTCCTTACACGGAAGCAAGCATAATCTATTGTACTGATTGCCATGCAAGTGATGGAATTGATTCGCCTGCCGGACCTCATGGTTCAATCTATCCGCAGATTTTAAAATATAATTACTCAACAATTTATGGAACTGTTGAATCATACCAAAGCTATGAGCTTTGTTATCAATGCCATAACCGATCTGAAATAATAAACGGACAGGGACGATTCCAAAATAGAGTACATCGAAGGCATATTGTAATTGCAAGCATCCCATGCAGCTTTTGTCACGATCCACACGGTATCAGTTCTACTCAAGGAAATTCAATAAATAATACTGGTTTAATAAATTTTGATCTTTCGGAATCCTCTCCTTCTGGCGGAAGGTTAGAGTTTATTGATACCGGAAATTTTTCAGGAAGTTGCTATTTGTTATGCCACGGAAGAGATCATGCACCAAAAACTTATTAGTTTAGTGGATGTTATAAGAAGGCATCCTTCCTACATTTTTTTGATTTCACTTCTGTTTGGAATCTTTGGTGCATTCATCGATGCCTTAATAGATCATTTGTTTTTTTATGAAGAAGATTTAATAAAAGTCTTTTTACCCAGCTTAGACTCCCATGAATTTTATATGAGAATGATGCTGATACTGACACTGGCTTCATTTTCAATACTTATTGTTTTATTGCTGCGCCGCATAAATAAATATGACTTACAATTAAAAACGGTTAATGAGCATCTTGAAGAAATGGTTGAACAAAGAACCAAAGAATTCAGTGATTTATTTATGCAGTCAACTTATGCTAAAGCGCTTCTTTCAAGGGATTTTAATATTACGGAGACAAACCATGCATGGAATAAATTATTTATTAATGAATATTCGTTGAGAAGCGGTACAAGCATTTTAAGTAATAAAAATTTTCATTCAAAAAACATCAAAAATAATTTCGATTTAGTTTTAAAAGAAAAAAAGTCATTTAGGAATGAATCAATTTATTTTGAAGAACTTGATAAAATGTTAATGCTGAGTGTATATCCGATTACAAATACAAAAAAAGAAGTAGAGAAAATCGTTTGCAACTTGGAGGACATTACCGATAAACTAAAATGGCATGAATCCGATAAAGAATTAGCTACACAAAAAATTACGATCAAAACAATCTTTGATTTTATTGAAGTTGAACGTGCGAGATTATCGAATGAACTGCATGATGAAGTCGGTCAAAAATTAATGATCTCCAAACTGCAGCTTGAAATGCTGAAAAAGGAATGTGAAATATATCCTGAAAAATTTGACGAGATAATTACATTGCTGCAAAATACAAATGGGGACATCAAAAAAATAGTTCATGCTCTTCATCCTTCCGAATTAAAAAATTACGGACTCGTAAAGGCAATTCAGTCAAGATTAAATCATTGCAGCAGAATAGGAAAATTTAAATCTGAATTTAAAGTATATGGTAAATCCAAGCGCTTAAACAATGACAGCGAATTAGGAATTTATAGAATATTTCAAGAAGCGCTTAGCAACATTACAAAACACGCCGATGCGTCAAATGTAAAGATGGAGATAACATTCAACAATAAATTATTATCATGCGTTATTGAAGATGACGGCTGCGGATTTAATATGGACGAAATTTTGAATTCCGAAGCGATTGTAAAACATGGTCTAGTATCAATGCAGGAGAGGGCCAAAATTATTGGCGGTAATTTAGAAATTGAATCAGTACCGAATAAGGGAACAAAGGTTTATCTCGAAGTTCCTGTAAGCGAGGGGTCCGATGAATAAGATAAAAATTATGCTTGTTGATGATCATACAATGGTCAGGGAAGGTTTGAAACATGCATTGAGTTCTGAGGATAATATTGAAATAGTCGGCGAGGCAAGCAGCGGCAGTGAGGCGATTGATCGGATATATGATGCTGATCCCGATATTATTTTGATGGATATCAGTATGCCTAATCTGGATGGATTGGCTGCGGCAAAAAAAATCAAAAAAATACGCAAGTCGGTAAAAATTATAATCCTAACTATGCTGGAAAATGAACTTTACATCATCGATGCATTAAAAAATAATATTGAAGGATTTATCAATAAAGATTCCAGCATAAATGAATTGATGAAAGCGATTAAAGAAGTTTATAATGGAGAAAGATATTTTAATAAAGAAATAACTGATAAGGTATTTGAACATATTGCTCATTCAGACGATAAGGGAAGAACCGATCAAAACAGAAGAGCAATTTTAACAACCAGGCAAATAGAAGTAATTAAATTAGTTGCACAAGGATTGACAAGTAAAGAGGTTGCTCAAAAACTTTTTTTAAGCGAGTTGACAGTAATTAAGCACAGAAAAAATATAATTAAAAAACTGGATCTCAAAAACTTCACGGAGGTAGTTAGTTATGCACATCGCGAAGGAATAATCTAGTTAGTAATATTTATCGGAGGCTTACCCCATTTGGGGTATGAGCTAAAATATACTATCCGGGTTATTTTTCCTTTGGTCATATTTCTCTATTATCAATTAAGATAAAGACAGCCTATAATCAACTTAAAAGGATTGCTTATCTCTTTACCAGCAAAAATTGAGGTGCATAACAAAATTTAAATAACCTATGGAGGAAGTGAAGCTATGAAGATTTTAAATTTATTAGTAGTACTTATTTTACTTGCGGCAGTTACCACAAGCTTTGGACAAAACATTGCCGGTTCTGCTCATGATTTTTCCGGTAATGGATGGAGTAATGGCGAAATCTGTTTGCCGTGCCATACACCACATAATGCTGATATTACAGTAGCAAATTCACCACTATGGAACCATGAAGTTACAGTTGCTACCTACACACTTTATACTTCTAATACATTTACTGCTACGATGGGACAACCAGGTGAATCATCAAAATTATGTCTAAGCTGTCATGACGGAACAGTGGCATTAGATAGTTTTGGAGGAAATTCAGGCTCAACTATGATTACTGGTGGGGGAAACTTGGGGACTGACCTTGCAGATGATCACCCTATTTCCTTTGTTTATGATGCGGCTCTTGCAACCTTAGACGGAGAATTAGAAAATCCGAGTACTAACACAACTGTTGCAGGATTACTATTTGGCGGTCAATTGCAGTGTGCTTCTTGCCATGATGTACATAATAGTCTGGGCCAGGCTAGTTTGCTGGTACTTGATAATTCGGGCAGCGCACTTTGCTTAACATGCCATATCAAGTAGGATTTGAAAAATAGTTTTTAAGAAAGAGGGCGATAGATGATCGCCTTCTTTTTTATTTATAGGAATTATATGTACTCAAAATATCAGCGGGTAATTATGAACAGAGTAATTAATATTTTCATTTTATCGTTTTTCATACTTTCACTTTTTTCATGTTCCGGAAGTAAAGAAATTACACAACCGAAAGAATTAATTATCTATCCCGCTCCGCCTGAAAAACCAAGAATACAATATTTAACTTCAATTAGTAAATCGACTGACATCACCGGGGAGCAATCTGATTTTATGGCTTCAGTCATCGGTGAAGAGGAAGTGAGAAGTGTGAATAAACCATACGGAATTTCAATACATAACGGCAAAATATACATTTGCGATACCATGCTTGGCGGTTTGATAATTATTGACCTGAATAATTCCACATTCGAAAATTTTATTCCAAAAGGATTGGGACAATTAAAGAAACCGATAAACTGTTTCATTGATTCCGATGGAAAATTATACGTTACCGATTCTCAAAGAGAACAGGTAGTTGTTTTTGATGCAAGCGGAAATTACTTGACCAGCTTTGGTGAGAAGCAGGAATCAAAACCAATTGACGTGTTTGCTGATCAATCAAATATTTGGGTTGCCGATTTAAGAAATCACAAAGTAAATGTATATGATAAAAACACATATGAGTTTATAAATACTATTCCAAAAGAGAATTCCGATTCTTCAGCAATACTCTACTCCCCAACAAATTTATTTGTTCGGAATGATAAACTTTATGTTAGTGATTTTGGTGATTTTAATATTAAGGTTTATACCAAAGAAGGAGATTACAGCCAAACTATTGGAAGCTACGGAAGAAACTTAGGTCAGTTTGTAAGGCAGAAGGGAATTGCGGTTGATAAAGAGGAAAACCTTTACGTTGTTGATGCGGGATTTGAAAATGTTCAGATATTTAATAAAGATGGACAGTTGTTAATGTTTTTTGGCGGCCCATACAAAGGACCCGGTGATATGTACTTGCCTGCAAAGGTGATTGTTGATTATGAAAATCTTGATTACTTCCGCCAATATGTTCATGATGAATTTGATCTTAAATATTTAATTTTTGTTACTAACCAATACGGTCCAGACAAAATAAATGTATACGGATTCATAGAAGAAAAATGACTGTAACCTCGTAATGGCAAATGATGAAACGAGTTTATATATATGAACTAATTCTTGTAACCATTTCTGTTTTAATAATAACAGCATGCAGTGCTACAACCAAATATCAAGTGCTTTCAACTTTATTTGACGGCGTTCCTGACCCGAATGCAAAACAAAAAGAGATCGCCGATACATTAATAATCGCTGCGCAAGTTCCCAAACAAAAAGCTAATTTAGCTGAAGTTAAAAAACCCGAATTCATTTATCATCCACCATATCAAAATAGAATGTGCAGTGCATGCCATAATATGCAATTGGGGAATGCTCTAATTAAACCGATCCCCGACTTATGCTACAAATGCCATGAAAATTTAACAGGTAAAAATCCGGCGCTACACGGACCCGTCGCGATGGGTGAATGCAGCGTTTGCCACAGTCCACACTTATCAAAAAATAAATTCTTGCTTGTTCGAAAAGGGCGCGAGCTTTGCCTTCACTGTCACGAAGCAACGTACGTCTTTAAAAATAAAAACCATTTTGCCACAGAGGAATATGCATGCCTTGATTGCCATGATCCTCATAGCGGTAAAGATAGATTTCTATTGGTTAAATGAAAAAAACCCTAAAAATAAATCTCGTTGTGATTATGTCAGCAATGCTTTCAACAAATCTTTTATTTGCTCAAAACACAAGGGTGCCGATAAAACTTTGGGGACTTCAATCGTTCGGCGGCGTGATCGGAGTTGAAGGGGAATATCAAACAAAGGATATCAATTTACGGTCGAGTTATTCGGATAATTTAAAGTCATCAATTTTTAGGGGAAGGCTTGGATTGAATACACAAAGTTATTTTTATCATCCAAATCTAATTTCGCTCGAAACAGAAATGGAGTACAATCCGGGAACACAAAAAGATAAATATCTTGTCATTCCTGATCGATCGGATGTAACTACAGGAGAAAGGGCAAGGGGGATAATTACAGTTTTAAGAACACAGCCGGTTATTGTAACGGGTAATGCGAGTATAGCACACATTTTTACTAACAGGGAATACGCAACAAATGTTGAAACCTATAACACAAGTTTTGGTGTAGGAATTAGTTATAAAAATAACTTTGCCCCGATTGGTATTAGTTTTCAAAAAGAAAAAATTGACCAGAAGGAATTACGAACGGAAAGACAATATTTAACAAGAAGGAATAACTTTAAAGCAAACTCATCTTTATCCATTAGTGAGTATGATAAAAATAGAATCACTTACACGTTTGATGATTATGAACGGCAATATTTTTCATCGGCAGTTGTAAAAAGTCAAATTTCAAGTATTCATCTTAACAGCAATATTCATTTTGACTCTACAAATGCAAACTCATTGAACTCAAATATTTTTTATTCAAGCAATAGCGGCAACTTTAATTACAATCGTTTTCAAGTAAATGAAAATTTAAACCTGAAATTAATCAATAGTCTATTCTATTCGGGCAATTATCATTTTTTTAATTTTGATCAGCAGCTAACAAATTTAAAACAGCATACTGTAAGAAACAGATTAGAACACCAACTATATAAAAGTTTGAGAACACATATTTATTATGAATACATAAACACAGACCAAACTTTTTTTAATGAGCAAACTTATACTGCCGGAATTGGATTGAGTTACAGCAAAAAAATACCGACCGGCAATTTTAGTTTGTCGTACAATTTTAGAAAAAGAAATCTTGATAACGAAAATTTAGCACCGGCATTATTTTTTATTGATGAATCGCATCGTTTAGCGGATGATGAGATCGTTCTCTTAAATAATCCGTTTGTCGAAATCACTTCAATTTTAGTAAAGGATGAGACCGGAACGATTAATTATCAAAATAATTTAGATTACATAATTGTTGAAAGAAATAATTTTATTGAAATACAGCGTTTACCGGGCGGGCTGATTGAAAACGGCACTGCAATTTATGTTGATTATCGATCGATCGGTCAGCCTTCATTCGAGTACTCCGTTAACTCTAATAATTTTTCAACCCGGTTAACACTATTCCAAAACCTATTTGAAATTTATTTTCGGCTAAATGAAAATTCATATTCAAATATTAAAGGGAGAGAAGCATCAATTCTGAAATCTTTATCGCAAAGAGTGTACGGAACAAAAATTAGTATAAATCCCATAACCGCCGGAATTGAATTTGATGACTTTAACAGCAATATAATTCCGTATGAATCTACAAGATACTTTTTAACAGTTGCGGGAAGAGTAAGCAGCAGACTTAATACATCATTAACAGCGAACTTAAAATTTATTGAACTGCTTGATGAAAATGAGAAGCAAGAGTTTCATGATATTGCCGGCAGGATTGTTTATGGTATTAGCAGCAGTACAAATTTTAATTTGGAGGCAAGTTATAGATTTCAGGAAGGGAAAGGACTTGACCTTGATTTAGCAATACTTCGTGGTGAAATAAAAACACAATTCCGTGCAATCTATATAACAATTGGATTTGAAGGTTATAACAGAAAATATATTTCGGAAAAAATTAATTATTGGGGAAGCTTTATAAGAATTGAAAGGAAATTTTAAGGAGTAATTACAATGAAAAAAATAGTTTATTGCTTGATTTTATTTTTTATCGCGTCGAGTTTATGTGCACAGAATGATTTAACGAGAAATACCTGCGCGGTTGAAGACTGCCACGAAAGCATAATGAAAAAATCGATTATCCATTCGCCGGTAAATGATGGATGCAATACCTGTCATGAGAAAAATCAGAGAGAACACCCGGATGCTGATGGCGCTGAGTTTAGTTTGATTGACTCCGAAGCTGATCTTTGTGAGTCGTGTCATGAAAAAGCCATAACAAAAAAATTTGTTCATGATCCTTATTCTGAAGGAAATTGTGTGTCGTGTCATTCCCCCCACAGTTCCGATATTGCATCATTAATAAAGGGCGATAACCAAAGGGAAACTTGTGAGGAGTGCCACAGCCTTAACATTGCGGGAAATAATTTTGGGCATGGTCCATTTATGAGTAATCAATGTTTCAGCTGTCATGTTGGGCATCAATCAAATTTTGAATCATTAGTTGTCGATAAAGATCCGAACTTGTGCTTACAATGCCATTTAGAAAAAGCAGAAGACCTCGAGCAAGTAAATGTTCATAAGGCATTTAGGGACGGCTGCTTGGATTGTCATTCACCCCATACTTCTCCGGCTGAAAACATGCTGCTCTCCGGTGATAATGACCTTTGCTATAAATGTCATCAAAATGTAAAAGCAAATGTTGCGGCTGCGGAAGTAATTCATGAACCCTTTGTACAGCAAGGGCAATGTGCTGCATGCCATTCACCGCATGCCGGAGAATTAACAAAACTATTGTTGGATAAGCAGCCTGATTTATGTTTCAAATGCCATAGTGAAAACACAAAAAACAAAGAAAAGTATATCGACATATTAGCAAGAATGAATAAAAAATATTTACACGAACCACTTTCAGGCGGACAGTGTGATGACTGCCATGCAATGCATGTTTCTGATTATGATCATTTATTAATTGCGGCATTTCCAAAAGGTAACTACACAAAACCAAAAGTAGAATCTTTCGATCTCTGTTTCCAATGTCACGACTCGGAAAAGATTACCAGCAAAAGTTCCAAGACAGCAACTAACTTTAGGGATGGATCGAATAACCTGCATTATGTTCATGTGATGAAAAAGAAATCCATTAGCTGCCAAAGTTGCCATGATATGCACGGCGCAAATAATGAGCACATAATCGGCAATGTAGTTTACTTTGGTAAATGGGAAATGCCAATTGGGTACAAGGTGACAGAGACAGGCGGTTCATGCCTGCCCGGATGTCATGTTCAATATTCATACGATAGAGAGAAAGATTAACTAAATACTAAAATAGAATAACCACATACTGAGGTTGTTATGAAGTATTGTAAAGCGAAACTTTTCGCAAGAATTATTTTTTTATTCGGATTGTTGATAAGCTCAGCACCAACAAATAATAATGTAATTGCTGATATTAAAAATAGTCATCATGATTTTAGCGGCGCTAGTTGGAGCAATGGAGAAATTTGCAGACCATGCCATATTCCTCACAACGCAATTATGGATGTTCCAAATTCACCTTTATGGAGTCATGAATTAACAACCGCATCGCATACAGTTTATAGCAGTAATACACTTAACTCATTTCCGGGTCAGCCCAGCGGTAAATCAAAACTTTGTCTTTCATGTCATGATGGAACTGTTGCGGTAGAAAATCATGTCGGCTACACAAGCGGAACATGGCATTTGCAAAATTTGCCTCGCCGCGGCGGACTTGGAACAAATTTAATGGATGACCATCCTATATCTTTCGTATATAATTCAGCTCTTGCAAACGATGACGGGGAATTAAATGACCCAAGCGTTTCACCTTCGGGATTGGGAGGAACGATTGCCGAAGATCTTTTGGATAATGGAAGTATAGAATGCTCATCATGCCATGATGTTCATGTTTCAAGAAATACTCAAGGATGCGCCGGTTGCCATTTTGTTCATGGCGGACCAATTTATGGTCAAACACTTTCTTTACGAATCGATAATACCGGAAGTGCGTTTTGTTTGACATGTCATAATAAATAATATTTTTTTTACGGTAGTCGTAACTCATCCCCAGTTCCTAATTCAGATTTTGCATCTCTTGCCTTAATAGGCCAACTAAAAGCATAACAAGTAATTACTTCGCTGTTTGTGAGATTATTAATTTGCACTATAAAAAAAGGAGGAAAATTTTCGATGATACTATAAAAAGTAAATAGCGGTAATGACAAATAAAAAATTATGCAATATTGTTTCCCTCATACTTCTACTTCCAATTATAAATTTTGGGCAAATGGACGAATTCCATTTAAATTTTGAAGCGAATTGTAAATACTGCCATGTAATTGAAAATGAAAGCAGTGATTCTAAAGATTTAGTTTGGCAAGAATCTCTTAGTAACAATTACATTCCTTATAGCAGTTCCACACTCGATGCAAATGTGGCCCAGCCTCTCGGATCATCCAAACTATGTTTAAGCTGCCATGATGGAACATATGCATTTGACGATGCAGGAAATCATGCAATAAATTCATATCAAAAACTTGGAGCAGATTTGCGGGGCAGTCATCCTGTCTCATTTAAGTATGATTCTTTTTTATCCATCAAAGACACTGGCCTTCGTGATCCCTCATCATCACCTTCGGGTTTAGGCGGGACTATACACAGCGACATGCTTATCAATGGCAAACTTGAATGTATTTCCTGTCATGATATTCATGGCATGACGGGAATAAAAAATTACCTAGTTAAATCAAATTACAAAAGCAATTTGTGTTTAACTTGCCATGACAAATAATCAGTTAAATGCTCTTGTTTTTGACCGCCCTAAAAACTATTCCTATAAAACATTTTAAAAATTATAGTATTTATAATCGGAACTTAGTATCTTTTCATGAGTTTATAATTAGTCAATTATCATTAACATTTCCGAAAGGAGGTATCATGCAAAAAAATATTTCATTCATTATGATGGTTTTATTGTTAGTCGCTTTTAGTTCAACATCATTGCTAGGACAAGATGGAAAGAGTTGGGAATTTATTGGAGTAAAAAAATGCGGAATGTGTCACAAAAAAGAAGCTGACGGACAACAGTTAAAAATTTGGGAAGAAAGTCAGCACGCAAATGCTTACAAAACATTAAAGACCGAAGCGGCTGATAAAATAGCTGCAGAAAAAGGATTTAAAACTAAAGCTGTTGAAACGGCTGAATGTTTAGCATGCCATGCATCCGGACATGATGTTGACGCGAAATTATTAGACAAAAAGTTTAATATTGATGATGGCGTTCAGTGCGAAACTTGTCACGGTGCCGGCTCCGGTTATAAAGCTAAGAAAGTTATGGAAAGTAGGGAAGAATCAGTTAAGAATGGTTTGATAGTATATAAAGATGACGCGGCTATTGAAGCACAATGTGTCACATGCCATAATGATAAAAGTCCTACTTACAAAGAATTTAAGTTCAAAGAAATGTACGCTAAAATAATCCACAATATTCCTGAAAAGAAATAAAACAGTTTACAATATTTTATAACCTGTCAATCCAAGCAAAAATTAAATCGATTGACAGGTTTTTCTCTTATTATTAGCAAATCATAATCTCCTCTCAAATCTATTCTCTTGACTTCTAAATTAATTTCGCCATATTTGGGCTGCATTTTTTTAAGATTATTTAAGAAGGTAAAGTGATACAAGTAAGAAACATAGCGATAATTGCGCACGTTGATCATGGCAAGACTACATTAGTAGATCAGTTGTTGAAACAGAGTCAAATATTTAGGCAAAACCAGGTTGTGCAGGAAAGATTTTTAGATTCAAATGATCTCGAGAGAGAACGCGGGATTACAATTCTTTCAAAAAATATAAGCATTCCTTTTAAAGGAGTAAAAATTAATTTAATCGATACACCTGGTCACGCTGATTTTGGCGGTGAAGTTGAACGTGTATTAAAAATGGCTGATGGAGTACTTCTTCTCGTCGATTCCTTTGAAGGACCAATGCCACAAACAAGATTCGTTCTTGAAAAGGCTCTCCACCTTCACCTAAAACCAATTATTGTCATTAATAAAATTGATCGCGCTGATAATCGCCCCGCTGAAGTATTGGATGAAATTTATGATCTATTTATTGATTTAAATGCACATGAAGATCAATTGGATTTTCCTGTCGTTTACGCAAGCGGGCGTGACGGCTGGGCAATTAAAGAATTAGATGATAAGAGAGAAAATCTTGTACCGCTTCTTGATGCAATAGTGGACAGAATTCCGGCTCCTGAATTTTCGGATGGCGATACACAGATGCTTATTACGACACTTGACTACAGTGATTACGTTGGGCGAATAGGAATTGGAAGAGTTTTTAGAGGAAAGTTAAATAAAAACGAACCGCTTTCAATTATTAAGCGTGATGGCAAAATTCATGAGGTTGCGCTAAAACAATTATTTATTTTTGAAGGGTTAGAAAGAAAAGAAGTGACTGAAGTTGGAACCGGCGATATATGTGCCATTGTTGGTGTTGAAGATGTAAGTATTGGTGACACAATTGCTGATCGCGAGAATCCCGAACCATTGCCCATCATTGCAATTGACGAACCAACAATCAGCATGAACTTTACTGTTAACACTTCTCCTTTTTACGGCAAGGATGGAAAGTATGTTACATCCCGACATTTGATGGAAAGGCTTCACAAAGAATTGCAGAGTAATGTAGCGCTCCAGGTTCATGAAACCGGTTCACCGGATACACATAAAGTTTCGGGAAGGGGAATTCTACATCTTTCCATACTTATGGAAAATATGCGCCGCGAAGGTTATGAGTTTGCCGTTGGTCCGCCGAAAGTAATTTATAAAGAACTTAATGGCAAAAAAACAGAACCGATTGAAATATTAGTTGTTGACGTGCCAAATGATTATGCAGGAAAAGTGATAGAGATAGTTGGACAGCGCCGTGGTGAAATGATAAAAATGGAACAGAAGGGATCGCTTACTACTGTTGAGTTTCATATTCCTTCACGCGGGTTAATGGGACTAAGAAATAAAGTATTAAATTTGACAGCAGGTCAAGGCATCATGCATCATCGTTTTTACCAGTATGAATATTTTAAGGGCTCGATTGCACAAAGGCAGAATGGTGTTTTGATTTCAATGCATGAAGGACCTTCAACTGCATATGCTATTGATTCATTGCAGGACCGGGGCAAGTTTTATATTGATCCCGGTGATGTTGTTTACCAGGGGCAGGTTATCGGTGAATACAACAAAGAGTTTGATATTGAAGTTCATGTTCAGCGGAGCAAAAAATTAACGAACATGAGATCTTCCGGAGCAGACAAAGCAGTGAAGATCACACCGGCAATAAAATTTACTCTAGAAGAAATGCTTGAATTTATTAGAGATGACGAACTCGTTGAAGTAACTCCAAAGTCGCTACGGATGAGAAAAGTTTATCTCGATCCGAATGAAAGAAAAAGATTTAATTTGAAGAAGATATAGCGCTGTTATACTAGCCCACGACTTAAGTCGTGGGTTAATGATAAAATAACTACTCCTCCCCTTCACTCAAAACCTCAAACTTCGTTTCAAAAATATTTCCATCCATATCAACAAGTGTAAGTTTGTGTTCGCCCTTTTCAGCATTTATCGGCATGCGGTGTTTGTTTTGAGTTTGACCCAAATATTCATCATCAAGATGCCAAAAAATTGAAGCATCTGCTTTGCGGTGAGCAACTTCAAAAACAGCGCTGTTTTGTGTCCCATCCAAATCAATTGGGATATAAATTTTATCAATATCGCGCGGGTATATTAAATCCATTGGACTGCTGCCGGTAATTGCATCAAAGCAGTCTTTACGATATGGCGGCAGTGTTTTATAGCTGAAATCTTTCGACTTATAAAAATATTCCATCGCCGGCGGCAGCACAAACCATGTCTTATGCACCATCTGAGAAGGAGGCTCGCAATCTGCAGTCACTCTATATTCTTCACTGCTATCCAAGTGAATTAATTTGTGATAGGGACAAACCGGGAATTCCAATCCGGATTTAGGAATCCACATTGAATCTTTCTCAGCGCAATATTCGGAAACGCGGTAACCGCTTCTGGCGCAGACTTCCGCATTCACAAGTTCTTCATAAGGCGGTTCAAACCATTCGCCATTGTAGGGGAGAGAATTAAAAATTTCAAAAAGAATTGGGGCTGCTGCTGTAATTCCGATAAGCCCGGTTCTACCCTCACCATCTGCGTTTCCTGCCCAAACAGCTACAACATATTCCTTGTTTAACCCTATTGCCCAGGCATCTCTGAATCCAAAACTTGTCCCGGTTTTCCAGGCAATTTTTTGTGAGGAAGCAAACTGCCGCCAGAAAGAATGATCATCCGGACGCTCGACATCTATCATTGTATTAAAAGTAGTCCACAATGAGGCAGCATTTAGAATTGAGTTATCCTCTAGTTGATCGAAACCGGGCCCAATAATTTTAGCATCATCTTTCTTTATAAAATTTAACGCATGATAATCTAAGGGATAATAACTCGCCCCGTAGTTTGAATAGTTATTAAGTGACCTTGCCATTGATGCATAGATTCCGGCAATGTCCCAAAGTTTCACTTCGGCTCCGCCCAAAATTAATGATAATCCATAATTGCTTGCAGGTCTAGTAAGAGTTGTCATTCCAATATTTGTGAGCAAATTATAAAACCGTTCAGTGCGAAAGCTTTTTAACATTCGCACAGCAGGAATGTTGATTGACCGCGCAAGCGCTTTATCGGCGGGAATTGCGCCGTCGTAGCCGAGACTAAAATTCTGCGGACTGAACCCCCCTATTTGTGTAGGTATATCGGGCAATAAAGCTTTTGGAAGGAGTTCTCCATTTGTTAACATTGCTGCAAATAAAATTGGTTTTAAAATACTGCCGCTGCTCCTCGGCGCCATTATTACATCAACCCAGTTTTCGTTTTTATTCAACTCATCATCTGTATTGCCAACGTATGCAATTACATTACTGGATTTTATTTCAGCAACAATAGCTGCTGCATTAAATATATGGTTTGCCTTCAGCCTATTGTAGTTCGATTCAATAACGGCATTAACTCTTTTTTGCGTTGCTTCATCAATCGTAGTTTTTACTCGCGGATTTACCTCTTCGTTCGATCCCTTCAACTGTTTTGAAATTTCAAATGTTAGATGAGGTGCTAACTTTGGAAGCGATAAAGGTTTTTCCGGTAGAGGTTCGGCAATTGCTAGTTCGTATGTGAGTGAATCAATTTCACTGCTCTGTAAAAGTTTACTCAACAGTCTATCGCGCTTGGCTTTCAGCCGGGTTCTATTTCTCCCCGGATGAATTAATGAAGGACTGTTTGGAAGCACAGCGAGCATGCATGTTTCCGCCCATGATAAATTTTCCGGTGTTCTTCCGAAGTACCGCCATGATGCCGTTTCAATGCCAACAACGTTTCCGCCGAAAGGAGAATGCGATGCATGAAGTGCTAAAATTTCTCTTTTACTAAAACTAAGTTCCAACCGAACTGCTAATATCATTTCAATAAATTTTTGATAAAATGTACGTGGCTTTCCATCTCTCGATAAACGAATTACCTGCATTGTTATTGTACTTCCGCCGCTTACAATTTTTCTTTCTTCTATATTTTTATAGGCAGCCCTTACTAATGAAAAGGGATTTACACCGGGATGATAAAAAAAGTTTTTATCTTCGAATTGAGTAATTGCTGTTACAAATTTATCAGGTACATTTTCAACTAAAGGAAATCTCCACTGCCCATCTTCTGCGATAATAGAACCAACCAGCTTATTGTTTTTGTCTTCAACAACTATTGAATATGGATTATTGAATAAGGGATTAGGCAGACTGAACCAGAATAGGATTAATAAAACTAGAGAAACTAAAATTATTAATGCCCTTAGTTTTGTTAAGTGACGTGTTAAACTATAACTGTTTTTCACAATATTTATATTGATGCTCTATATTCAAAATAATTATAAGAAATAATGAATATCGATTAACGAATAATGATTTAGGATGACTGAAAACTTCATAAACCTTACATCATCAATCCTTGACCACCAGCAGGCAGGCTTGTTCGATATTCAAATTAAAGCCGCCTTTTAAACGGCGGCTTTAATTATCAATAAATATTTACTCTCCCGGTAAAACAATCTCAACCCACTGTCCATGCTTGCGAGCATTTATTGTATTATCATACATTGCCTGTGAGTAAACCGTGGGCAAATAAAATCTTCCAAGGTAGCTTGCATTTAATAATATTCTAATTTTTTTTGTTTCCGCATTATTCAAATGGTAAAAAGTATAAACTCTATCATCTCTTATATCTTGATAATCAAACCATGAACCGCTATTTATGCTATTAATATTAAATAAACGAGAGTTAATAATTTCCCAGCCTGAAGGAAAAATTTGATGCAGTTCCATTTGTTGATATCTCCTAATGTTATTACCAGGGTGCTTTATAGTTACTTCTGCAAAAAAATCAGTTCCTTGTTCAAGTTTTGTTGGGTCAAGTTCTATTCCATCTAAAAGAAAATATTTTACAGTAAGGCTTAATTTATTTTCAGTATCAGTTTGATTACCGGTAATTGGTTTTCCCTCATTAATTATTCTAACAAATAATGGAGTGGAGGTTTTATTAATTATCGTTATTTCTTTATCTTCTTTTGCAATAATTTTAATATTCTCTTGAATTATCGGTCTAGTTGAAATGATATCTTTGGAATTTCCGCCATTGACTAAATATTCAAATTCTATTTCATCCGATATTTTATTTGTTCCTATAAATTTACCAATAGCTAATAATGCGTAAGATAAAGCTTGGGTGTTATACCATCTGGTTTGATTAAGATCTTCGGAAATATTTTTTAACAAAATATAGGAGTCATTTTCTTTCCCCATCAAATTTACTGTTTCAAGCAGCATTGCTTTATCTCGAAGAGCACTGCCAAAAGTATTTCCAAGTTCTGCATAATCATCAATATTATAATCTAAGCTTTCAATTAATTTTTCTGCTACTTCAGGTTTACCGGCTAATTTATATGCTGCAGCTAATCTAAATTTAGCTGTTTTTGATAAATCAGTAACTGCAAGCAGTCTATTCATAGCACCAATTTCCGGATCACCTGCAAGAGCTAAAGTGTATAATCTGTATGCTTGCGAGAGGTCTGATCGATTTGCTCTAGTAGACCAATTCCTTGCTTCATTTCTTTGATGCTTTTTCCATTTAGTTAAAATACCAGTTGGTATATTATAGCCTTTGGTCTTTGCTTCAATAAGAAAATGACCGGCATAATTTGTTCCCCATTCAGAAACTTCATTTTTCCCAGGCCAATAACTAAATCCTCCATTAGTTACCTGGAATAAAGATATGCGGTCAATCGCTCTCTTAATGTTTTTTTCAGTGATCGTTTTTTTCTCATCAGTTAGTTCAAGCAATCTGTCGAGGTATAACTGAGGAAATGCTGCAGATGTTGTCTGTTCAATGCAACCATGCGGATATCTAATTAAATAGCGAAGCCTTTCACCAAGATTAAGGGGAGGAATAGAAGATACTTCTAAAACACAATTGTTTGTGCCTTCAATTCCAAACGGAATAACTTTTTGAGTTTTTTGGTCATCTGCTTTTATAATATGCTTAACAACGTCAACAACAACCGGATTTGGATTTCTTACTTCAAGTTCAAGATTATATTCGGCATCTTCGTTCCCACTATGAACTTTTATATCAACCTTTGCAATTCCGGTTTTGGGTTTAACCTTAAGTTTGAAGTTTACTAACTGATCACCTTTTTCTGTAAAAGTTATTTGCTTAGAATTCTTGTCAACAATTTCAAACACATCATTGGTCTTAATTGTAACAGCGACGTTTTTAATATTGTCTTCCATTGCAAAAACTGAAACAGGCAGTTCAACAGTTTCTCCCGGACCTAATACTCTCGGTAATGTACCGAGTACCATTAATGGTTTTCTTACGGGAGTTGTCTTTTCATCAAAGCCGTATGCGCCTTTATTGCCGGCAATCACCATCGTTCTCACAGAACCAACATATCGGGGCACATCAATTTTGTGAGTCCCCTCGTCTCCGTCAATTGTGAATGGACCTAAAAATTTTACCATCGGTTTGAACCTGTTTACCTTGGTTCCCTCTTTCGGCTTTTCAAATTCGCCTCCGCCTAATGAAAGCAGATGTTCAAGCTTACCGCCATACGCACCAATCACTAAATCAAAAATATCCCATGTTTTAACACCGAGAGCCTCCTTGCTGTAAAAGTGATTCCATGGATCAGGAGTAATGAATCTCGTAAGATCAAGAAGACCTTCATCAACAACGGCTATCGTATATGTCATCTTCCTATTTTCTTTTTCCTTAACCTTAATCGTAAAACTTTTTTCAGGTCTAAGAACTTCAGGCATTGTAATCTTTGGAGATATATGAGTTTCTGGATTTTCAATGCTGATTGGTATTATTCCATATAGCCTTATTGGAAGATCATTGGCAGTTTGAGAGTGTGGCTGAATAAGTGTCACATGAGCATAAATATTTGGGGTCATTTCCTGTGTGGCTGTAAACTTAAATTTGTTAAGCCCCTTCCTCATTTCCAACCAGTGGGTTTCAATAATTCTCGATCCTGTTTCAATACTAATTAAACTGCGACCTGTTTCCCCACCTGGTATAGTTAGTTCAATTTCTTCCCCTACTTTATATTTTTCTTTATCAGCAGAGAATGAGAGCATTGAAGAACCACTTGGCTGATTTTTCATAAAACTGTTAACTTGTCCAACGTAAATATGTTTGCCGGTACTATGTTTACCATCCAAATCAGTTGCTGAAATAAAATATCTGCCGCCCCTTTTAGATTTAATATTGAATTTCCATTTACCTTTTCCGTTAACAGTTGTAATAATTTCTTCATCCTGATCATTAGGGTAATCACTACTTGAATAGTTACTTTGATTTCCAGAATGGTCCCACCACCAACTCCAATTTAATCTTTGAATTTTAAGTTTGATATGTTTACCTGATACTGGGTTGCCATCCATATCTACGGTAGCAATTTCAACTTCTTGATCTTTATCAGGCGAAAGCAATCCCCACCCGGTTTCAACTTTGGGTAATTTTATACCGACATAAGTTTTATATGGGTTGTAATCAATGCTAAATTTGTCAATACTAAAATCTCCGCCGGGTTCGAAAGCCTTGGTCAATAGATTTGCTCGTAATTTTCCTGGGGCAGGTGATTTAATTGGAATATTGATCTTAATTTTTGCATGACCTTTGGAGTCTATGCTGCCGTCAAAAATAGTTTTAGGATCAGCCTTAAATCTTTTTCTAGGATCGTCAAAATTGAATCCATTAAAATTTTTAAATGAAGTATGAATAGTGTTTAATGTGACATCAATTTTGGCTTTTAGATTTTTTCCAACAGCACCATGCAACCAGTTTACAAAAAGTGAAACTTCTTCATCGGTGGAATTAGTTAGATAAGGTTTATCCATATCAAATTTAATTTTCAGCCTGTTCGGTTTCACAGTTTCAATTTTAAGATTTTTATTAAATTTAACACCGCCCAAAGAAATTTCTGCATTCCAATTACCAGTTTGTGCTTCCGGATCAGTAGAAAATTTGAATGTATAAAAATCATTTTCATTTCGTTTTTCAACAAATCTATTAACCAACTGACGCTTTGGGTTTTTCAATTCAAATATTATTGGGTGTTCTTCGGGAATGTTATTTTTTAGGTCTTCTAGAATAAAAGTTATGTATAATGAATCTCCCGGTCTCCAAACACCTCTATCTCCATAAATAAATCCCTTGATTCCTTTTTTTACTGCACTACCCGACACATCAAATTTACTAATTGAAAGAGAAGACCCATCATCAATTCTTAAATAGCCCTTCTCATCTCCCTTTTCGGCAAGAACCAAAAAGGCTTTTTCCTCTAAGTCAGCGGTAGCAATTCCTTCATCATTGGTTTCAAGTTTTATAAGTTCTTGCTTTTGAAAATCGAGCACTTGAAGCGTTACTTCACTCAATGGTTTACCTGTGGGAATATGTGTTGTAGCTAAAAATAATGACCCATCAGTACCTTTTTTTGCAATAATGCCAATATTGGATTGCATTAGATTTTTTGATACCGCCCTTCTATTTCCATAATATGATTCGTAACATGGATCATCTCTATGCCGCCAGTCATAATCATAATAGTCATAGTCATCATAATATCTCCAATATTCATTGTCATCACTTCTACCGTACTGGTTTCTTCTATTATTTTCTTCAGCAATATCATCCTCATCCTTTTCACAATAGTAAAGTGACTGACTTTTTCTAAATCCAATTTTTACTCTGTAAACAGCCCCAACTTCTTTATTCGAAAGTTCATTAAGATCAAGAATAAAACGGTTCCATTTGTGTAATGATTCTAAACCGCTTTGGTTTAGTGGAACTATTTTCTCAATAACATTTTTTCCAACTCTTCTTAATTCGTTACTGCCCTGTAGGTTGTTAACTTGCATGAACTGAGATAAATTATTTTCGTAAATTTTAGTTACTATAATATCCACAGCACTCAGGTTCACAGCTTCGAATGGCAGAATAAAACCATTTTCACTATCAGGTACTATAACTCCATTGCCAACAAATCTAACTGCCGGCTGTATGTTTTCAAAAACTAGGTTACTTTTATAATTTGATTTCATTTTGAAGTTAAGTGAATTACTAATGCCCTGATTAACATCCAATGAATATTCACCATACAATCTCGTTGGAGGGTAAACGATTACAGCATTATTTCTAATTTCATATTTTAATCCGCTTATATCATTTAGATTTATAAGGCCATTTAAATTCTGTATCTCTTTAAGGGGATCAGTAAAATTAATTCTTACATACTGCTCTTCCCGCGTGCTTACAACATCAACTGAAGATACATCAAACTGATTTAATGCAGGAAGACTAATATATTTTACACCGAAACTTTCAATCCCAATTGATGATGCGTTCCATTCTATTTTAATTTTTTTCTCATCTTCCTGGCGAACCAAACTATCAATTTCAAAATTAAATATTTTTTCACCCGCACCAGGTATCCATTTAATATATGCTTCAGCCTCCTCGTATTTTGCAGATATTATGTTTTTAATATCATCTAAAATTTCAACATCGGATGTCTCCACGTAACCTGATAACTTTTGTAGTCTGAAATCTTTTTTTGATAATGCTGTAAAGCCCCTCATTTCTACCTCAAGTTCTCTTTTTATTGTTTCGAATTCGAAAATGAAAGGACTAATTTTTTCATCAGATTGAACCAATCTACCAACATTAAAAGTAGCTGTATATCTTGTCCCAGGTTTGAATTGTTTATCGGGAGAAAATTCAATCGTTTGGTCATCTACCCAATACAGTTCTCCTTCAACTTTAGGAGAGAACTGTAGATAATTAAACTCAGAGGGAATTTTATTCGTTTCTCCCCATTGAAAAGGTTTCACTAACCTGATTTTAATTGTCGACTCTCTGGAAATAATTCCCGTTGTGTAGGCGCTTACATATTCAACAAATTCTTCTTCATTGGATACTTTTACTTCTGATTCTCCCGTTAGAGAAAATACTACTGCAGCAATAGCAGCGAGTAAAATAAAAATAGCAATTACAATTTGTTTTGCGGTCATCTTTTACCCGTATTTTTGGTTGGATTATTTGCAGTAAATAATAATTCAAAATTAAACAAAGAATTTATTTAGTACAAACGATATGATGCAAATTGATCAATAATATTGCTTAGTTTGAAAAAGAGGTTTAGTAATTCGAGAAATAAAATTCCCGAATTGCGGACAATCCGGGAATTGATAGAAATTTATTGCAGCGTTACTTTTTTATCTGAAATTGCCTTATCAATTGAATATTTGCCTGACCCAAAAAGCAGATAAACAAATAAAAGCACGAGCACCAAACCGGCTAGTTCCAATGACTGCCCGCCTGTAATAAGGCCTTGTTTTATATGGATGAAGAATACGGCACCTAAAAGAATGGGAATTTGAAATAAGGCGGCTATTCGAGTAAGAATACCGAGAGCTAATAATAATCCTCCAATTAAATGGGCGCCGACAATATATGAATGCCACATATACATTTCTTGCGCGCCGGATAACGTTGTAATTGCAGCGGGATCAGCAAATAAAATTATTCCGCGGACAAAGAGTGCAATTCCCAAATATATTCTCACAATTGAATATGCCGTTTCACGATTTTTTTCGAGCGTTTGCAACAGCTCATTTATTCGTTTCATACTCTCCCTTTTTTGTTTTGAAAACTGATTGATTGGAATCAATTTTACACTATACTAATGAAGCGGAGATAATTTATAAAAAATAATCTGAATTACATAGGGCTGGGATTGGAAAAATCTAATTTGAGATTATCGAGATTTAATGAATAAATGATTGAATGGCTATCTGGTTAATTTGTTGAAAGGAAAGATGAAGTGCTTCTTTACTTTCCAGTATCAGGGCTGCTTTACTATTTTATTTTTGATATCCATCCCACAATAAGGGCTAAAGGATAAAGAAACCTTGGAGCAGTATATTGAATTGGTTTTTTATAAATACATTTTAGTAAATGCTCTGTTGCTTTTTCTACGGTCATCATAAAAGGTTTCTTATCACCCTTTGCCATTTTCGTATCAACAAAGCCGAAACGCACATTTGTAACTTTAACACCTTTCCGTTTAACTGCTTTGGCGAGTCCAAGCATATAATTTGAAAAGCCTGCCTTTGATGCATGATAGCTTGGGGCTTCTGGTGATATCATCACATCCGCAACACTTGAAAGCCCAATGAAATGTCCCTTGCCGCTTGCACTCATTAATGGAATAACTTGTGAAGCTGTTTTAACTAAGCCTGTGAAATTTATGCTGATTATATGGGCCTCCTTTTCCATGTTACTCGTATCTAGTAACTCGCCAACTCCTGCGCAATAAATACAAACATCTATCGGATCAATTCGTTCAGCTGCAATTTTTAATTCTTCTGAAAAATTATTCTCCTTTACGTCACAAACGATGTGCATGTATAACGGTTTTTTTATTGTTGAATCACTTTTTGATAACCCGACTACAATCCAGCCGTCATCTAAAAGTCTATTAGTTATTGCTAATCCAATGCCGTCGGTGTTTCCAATTATTATTGCTTTCTTTTTCATGATTTTAATTACTTATCAAGGTTGCAGGTTTGAAAGATGAGAAATTGAAAGGATATAAAGTAAAATTGCTTAATTGCTGCATAGCTAAAATGTTTAAAGAATTTTAAAATGAATAATTCTCTGTTATTTATCGGTTTTATTTTCTTGAATTTTCCTTTCTTTGTGTGTTCCTTTAAAGCTGTCGATTCTAAATAATACTCCTTCAAGTTTTCCATTTACTAAATGAATTCTTTGAGAAGTTTTTAATCCAATTGATTTGCGCAATGCAGGATCGCCCGTATAAATGAAAGCCGAAGTACCGCTGCATTTTTGTTTTAGAAAATCACCCAATTCTTTCATCAATAATTTAGCTTCTTCTTTTTCTCCAATCCTAATTCCGTATGGCGGATTTGTTACTAGAATTCCTTCTTCAAAATTATCAGCTTTTTGAAATGGTCTGTTAAAAATATGGACATTTTCAGAATGTGGAAGTCTCCCGATATTTTCCTTTGCGGTCTCAATAGCTTTTGGTGAAATATCACTCCCTTTGATAAGTCCGCTAGGAAGCGGGCGCATTTTACTATCACACTCACTTTTTACTTTTTCCCATAAGATTTTATCATAATCGGGTAGATTAAAAAATCCGAATTTTTCACGTAAGTATTGTGCCGGTATGTTGCAGTACTTCATTAAAGCTTCGGAAATAATGGTACCGGAGCCGCACATACAATCCCAAAAAGGTTTTTCACCATTCCACTCACTTATTCTTATCAATGCGGCGGCAAGGGTTTCCTGCATTGGAGCTTCACCGGCCGATAATCTATAACCACGCTTATGAAGCGACTCGCCCGAAACATCAAGACTAACAGTTGCCATTTCTTTTTCGATATGAAGATTAATACGAACATCCGGAGTTCGTACGTCAACATTAGGACGCTTTTTATATTTAGCATTAAAATAGTCTGCAATGGAATCTTTTAAGCAGAGCGCTGCATATTTTGAGTGTGTGATTTTACTATTTGAAACTGAAGCAGTGATCGAAAATGTTGTGTTAAGTGAAATTAATTTTTCCCATTTAGTTTTTGAAGAGGAGTTTTTGATATCGTTAGTACTTTTACAATTGAAAGTAAACAAAGGTGCGAGTACTCGTGTAAGCAATCTTGATGTATAATTTATTTTGTAAAGCACTGATGACTCAGCTTGAAAATAAACACCCCTGTAGGCTGTCCTTATATTTGTCGCGCCCAATTCTTTAAGTTCTTGTTCGCAAAGTTCTTCCATTTTACCGGGTGCTTGTGCAAAAAAATTATTCTTTCGTTGATAATCGAACATTGTTAATTCCGTTATAAGATTTTAAGATTTTCTTTGCATCTCCGCGGCTTTACGTGAAAAGTTTTTTATGTTTTCACTAGTAGAAAAGGCATCGCACGCAAAGTCGCAAAGCCGCTAAGTTTTAAAGATTGTTAACGATTCTTTGTATCCCATTTTTTATTAAAGCGCTGTTAAAATTAATTAAGAGCCCTAGTTTATTCCCCGTAATTCTAAGGTAAGTTAATAGTTGTTTTTGATGTAAGGGCGCAATAGCTTCAACGGATTTAATTTCAATAATTACTTTGTGCTCTATAATCAAATCAGCTCTAAATCCAATTTCCATTTTTGTGTTTTTATATAATACTGGAATTGGCTTTTGTCGTTCTACTAACAATCCATAATCGGTTAGTTCAAACGCTAGTAATTCCTCGTAAACTGATTCCAATAAACCCGGACCTAAACTTGAGTGAATATTAAAAGCACAATTAACGATAATTTTTGAAATTTCATTTTCTGTCATAATTCTTACGTACGTTAAATTGAATTTTCAATTTCATAAAAGCATTGCACGCTAAGACGCCAAGCCGCTAAGTTTTTATTCTTTGCGTCTCTGCGTCTTTGCGTGAAAATGTTTTTCTTTTCGATTTAGTTGAGTCCTCTCTTTGCAAGCAAAGGCTCTATCGTCGGCTCTTTTCCGCGGAATTTTTTATAAAGCTCCATTGAATCATCTGTTCCGCCGGAGGCTAAAACATATTTCCTATATTTTGAGGCGAGTTCTTTATCAAGAACATTACCGCTTTTAACAAAAGCATTAAATGCATCAGCATCGAGAACTTCGGACCAAATGTAACTGTAGTAACCTGAAGAATAATCTCCACCGAAAATGTGATTGAAATAAGTGCTGCGATAACGCGGAAGAATTTCCGGCATCAAACCAATTTTTTTCATTGAACTTTTTTCAAATTCTCTTGCATCAACTTCCTTTGCTTCAGTCATTGTATGCCAATCCATATCAAGCAATGAAGCAGCTAGATATTCTACAGTCTCAAATCCTTGATTAAACAAACTTGATTTTTGAATTTTTTCAATCAATTCATCGGAAATCGGTTCACCTGTTTTATAATGCTTTGCGTAGCTTTTAATTACATCTGGATGCAGTGCCCAGTTCTCCATTACTTGTGAAGGAAATTCAACGAAGTCTCGTGGAGTTTCTGTTCCGGAAAGAGAAATATAAGTACAGTTTGAAAGAAGCCCATGCAGAGCATGACCAAATTCATGGAAAAGAGTTTTAGTTTCATCAACACTAATAAGTGCAGGTTTATCACCGGTAGGTTTTGAAAAATTACCAACGTTATAAATAATCGGCGAGATCATTTTGCCGTCTTTCTTGTATTGCTTGCGAATTGCATCCATCCATGCACCGGCTCTTTTACTTGCGCGAGGGAAATAATCCGTGTATAAAATTCCGATGTGAGTGCCGTCTGCTTCTTTAACTTCAAAAACATTTACATCGGGATGATATCTTTGAATATCGTCTCTTTTCTCAAAAGTGATTCCCCATAAACTCGTAGCCAATCCGAAAACTCCGTCAATAACATTTTCAACTTTGAAATAGGGACGTAGTTCTTCTTCATCCAAATTATATTTTACTTTTTTCAACTTCTCGGCATAGTACCACCAATCCCATGGTTCAATTTTAAACTTGCCGCCTTCGGAATTTATAATTTGCTGCATTTCTTTTCTTTCCTGCTTAACTCGCTTAAGTGCAGGTGTCCATAATTTATGTCCTTGAAGAACAAATGGCAGGTAATCCCGC
>SWCD01005815.1_pt1 | contig 87992 bp, 59 predicted proteins | sample 4693011 | NCBI WGS metagenome assembly SWCD01 (sample SAMN10267278, study PRJNA491770) | bioreactor metagenome | isolation source: DHS bioreactor inoculated with marine | place: Japan: Omine Ridge, Nankai Trough | reverse complement strand
TCCTTGCCCCTTACGATGGGCCTGATGTAGGGCCTGTCCATGCTCACGATACGGTCCTTCGGTTTTTTGCCATGGTGGAAATATCCGTGCTGTTGGGCGAGCACCTTCTTGGCCGTCGCCCTTCGCCGATATTGGTCCTTGGTCATCGCTACCGCGTGCCGCGCCTCCAACCGGTCAACCTCGCCGCCGAGTTTGCCGAGCAACAGGAGCAGGCCCCGGGTCAGCGCCCTTCTCTTCTTTTTGGTCTTCCTCCTCATCTTGCTATAGGACACGTAGCGCTTTTTCCATTTAAGGTATTTGCTACGGGGCAGCGTCTCCCCCGTCTCTTTGCAGATGTCCTTCATCAGGGAGTGGAGCCAGTCCACCGACTCCCATAAAAGCTTTACGTTGGTGGGGTGCCGTAGATGGCTCTCGTAACAGGTGGCGTCCATGGTAATGGAGCCCTTGTCCTTCATACAGGGGGACCAATGTCCGTAGAAGGCCTGTTGTACCCTGTCCATGTCCAGTTTCCCGGCCAGCTCGCAGCGGATATCGCTGATCATCTTGAAATTGTCCAGCCGGTCGGCACCCAGATAGATATCGCAGAAAAACTGCCAGTCCAGGTTCCCGTTCAGCTGTTCCATAAGTTTGCGGTCCGAGAATCCGGAATAGTTCTTAAGGAACATAAGGGCCAGTTTGCCCTTGGCCGAGAAGATGGACCTAGGGCCCTTTTTGGGCTCCCCCAGTTTGAAGGCCGTTACCAGTTCGTCCCACGGGACGGCGATGTAGATCTTGCCCAGGTCGCCCTCGAGAAACCGTGCATAAAAGGCATCGAACTGTTCGGTCTGGGAAGAAAATGTAAAGCTGTGCTGAAATCCGGATAATCTTCGTACTTTGGTCATGGTATTTAAGATCAAAACCCCGTTTTTCGAGCTGAAGACTCATTTTCGGGGTTTTATTATACCTAAATATACGGATTAATTACTTGATTTACAAGTGATTATGCTACTTCTGAATGTGCCTTGGACATGAATGATTTTGACGGACCTGGCTCCGCTTGCCCTTCGACTGCCTGCATGACTTTGTCTTACAGGTGGGCGCTCAGGGTGACAAGGGGCGGGCCCATTAAATCATATTTTTAGTATCAATGAGCGGTGAATATAACTGCTAACCTCTAAAAGGGAAAAATTAACAAGGCAAGAACAATAGGTTTAAAACCTGGTATTGATATTGCCAATTTAGTCTTGTTTCGTGACTCTTGTTTCTTGATTCTTGTTCCTTGGCCCTCCACTAAAACACAATATGTTTACCTCCTTATTTGGTATTCTTTGGCACATTAAACTTAACCGTTCTTAGGATGGCCTCCAGTTCAAACATATAGTCCCTTTTTTCTGTGGCTGGAGCAAAGGTAAAGCCCTCAATGACCATTTTACGGTTGTTTTCCTTGTCATCAATAATATAGGTAATATACGGTCCGGCCATAGGATAATTCTGCATTTCCCAGATTCCCTTGACTTCAATGGCATCCTTCCCGTTTAGTTCTGCCGGGAATGTATAGGGCGCAAAAGCCTTCTCCGAGACCATATAGGTTATTTTTCCGGGCACATCGGGACCAGGTATGTATTTCTGCCCGATTGAATCGCGCATGTGCAGAATATCCTTAATGCGGGTCGAATCGTTATTAAAACTGTCCCCGGGCATGGTATATGCAATAATATTCAAGGAACCCTTAGGTATTTGACGGTCTATCCACACAAAGTTATCCTCTTGCTTTCCTACCCTGTAGGCCGAAGGAATACTCATGGATATACCAAATTTTTTCTCCAACACCCCTTCTTGATTTAGAGATCTTAAAAACCTTTTTTGTGCTTCTTCAATTTCCAATGCCTTGAAAGCGGCTATGATTTCATCCGCCTTTGCATCCAAATTCTTGATGATCTCATCATCGGTACGCCCCTTGATCACGCCCACTTTCTGGGGAGTTGCATAAACGTCGGTCTTTATGTGTGCCATACTAACCGTATCCTTTTCCACGATCAAAACGGAGCGGGTATTGCGCAGGGTCCCTGTAAATACGGACATTGGTATATGGTTAAGGGTAAAAATGGGCTCTTCCCAAGAAAGGCCCAAGACGGGAGCCGCAAAATGTTCCCTCACCTTGTCTCCCACCTCCCCTTTCCAAAGATCGTTGTCCATAACAACGGCAACGGAATTGATGGCGCCAATAGACTCGGGCAGATACTTTTTTGGGTTTTTGTCCTTACAGGAAACGGCCGTTAAAATAACGGTCAATAAAAGGAAAGTAATATTTTTCATCTGTTTCAAATGGTTTTCTGGAATTAGCGTTGCCACTAAATTGGTTTTTCATAAGATAAGAATCCCACTAAAACCGTTCCAATCTATAAATTTTCAACAGGTATTTTAAAATATGTGTGTAAAAAGAAATATTTCGATTTTAGAACCGTCAAAATAACAGCAAAATCCATACGGGAAGTTATCCAAAAATTGACACAAGCTGGAAAGGAAATCAGATTACAGATATTCGTATTTGAAGATTTTTCCAATCCAAATTAAGCGCCCAAATAAAATAAGTGGAAGTCTCTTCGCTTGGGAGGAAAACTTATTCTTAAGCAAGGAAAATTTGATAAACGATAAATGAATCATCGATTATGGACCGAAAGGAGGGACATAACAATAATAGAAGGATTCCTAATCGATCCCTAAGAAGAGCAATTGCACAATTTTAGAACTGTTCCAGGTTGTATCTCCGATCCCTTTATCCCGTTCCATTCTTTCAAATTATCTACGGATATACCAGGATATTTTTTGGAAATCGTCCATAAGGAGTCGCCCTGTTGTACCGTATGTATTTTAGTGCCCTCCGGGATAGCGGATTTTGCAGCCGTATTGGAAGATCTTGACACTGTCGCTGAAGAGGTGACAGGCTTTCTTGGGTAAATGGTCAAACGCTGACCTATCCTTAAATTATTGCTTCGTAGCCCGTTCCAACTCTTAATTTGGCTAACCCCTACTCCATATCTTTCGGCTATTTTTCCCAAAAAGTCACCGCTCTTCACCCTGTAATGAATACGGTCCTGTGCAGTCACCAATTGGGGCAAAGGCTGCTCTTCCTCCTTGATTTGCTTTTCTACCTGGGCATATATGGCATCCTCATTATTGACAAATTTGCCCACCGCCGGTACGGGCAGTCTAAGGGTATAATCCTTACCGTCGACATAAGGAATTATATTCAATTTGTAGGATGGGTTTAAAACTTCCAACTCTTCCGTTTCCACTCCGACCAGCTCCGAAATTTGATCAAAGGTTATAAGCTTTTTCACTCTTACCGTGTCCGTATCAAAAAACGGACGCTCCACCTTGTTTATAGCCAGGCCATGATCCTTGGCGTACTCAAATATGTACATAACCGCTAAAAACGCCGGTACGTATCCCGCGGTTTCCCTGGGCAGGTTTCTTCTAATATTCCAATAATTGGTATATCCACCCGAACGCCTAATGGCCTTGTTTACATTCCCTGGACCAGAATTATAGGCCGCAAGGACCAAATCCCAATCCCCAAAAATGTTGTATAGTTGGGAAAGGTATTGACAGGCAGCCTTGGTAGATTTTATGGGATCGCTTCGTTCGTCCACATAACTGCTTACATCTAGGTCGAGCATTTTTCCTGTACCGTACATAAACTGCCATAATCCTGTAGCCCCTACCCTGGATTTTGCCCTTGGGTTCAATGCGGATTCAATTATGGCCAGGTATTTAATTTCCAAGGGAATGTCGTAATTGTCCAGTTCTTGTTCAAACATTGGGAAATAGAACTGGCTGGACACAAGCATACGTTCAATAAAATCCCGTTTTTTTGTCAAGAACATCTTAATGACATTCTCTAGGGAAGGATTGTAAGCGATATTGAACGGGGTTCTTTGGTCCAACTTGGCCAACCGGGCCCGTAGGGTATCGGTATCAAGATTGTAATGGTATATAGTGTCTATTTCCAATTGGGAAACATCGTTATAAATTGAATCGAAGAGGGAAGCATTGGCGTGCAACTGACTTAACCAAATACTATCATATTTTGCAGCTTCTGGTGAATCTCTCAAATTATATTTGGACAGGATCTTTGCATAGGAAACTTCGCCGTCTTTTATTAGATCGGGATTCCCTTGAAATTCCATTTGCTCCATACCATCCACGGTTATGGCAATAGTATCCGAAGGTATTTCAGAATTCATTGTACTTGTAGCATCATTCTTAACCTTGACCAACTTCTGTTGGGCAGCTGCTGGAAACGCAATTAAAGAACTCAAAAAAATTCCGATGTATACCTGTTTGGACATTATAATAAATATAGTTTGAAAAAATTAAATGAACCCGTATTGGGTTAATCTTTAATCTACCTCCCCAAAATTTGGGATGTCCTTCGTATCCTGGCTCGTCCGGTCCTGTGGACGTCATCATTTTTCGCTTAACTGCCCCGTGCTTCCGCTAAAGTTTCGAAGACTTGCGGGGGGCGTTACAACCCAAAATGGACACGGACTCCGATTGGCTTACACCCTTCCGCACCACAAGGTCCGGAACGTCCAATGTTAACCTCAATCGGAAAAAGTTAATTAGGTTTGCTAAAAATAATATTTTTATCCTTAACTAAATCGATAATTATCGATTCCGTTTATCGATAACGACTTTATCCTTGCAATATTGCAGCGATACCCGGTAAGATTTTACCTTCAAGGCTTTCCAACATAGCTCCACCTCCCGTAGACACATAACTGACCTTATCCTCAAAATTAAATTGCTTTACGGCTGCAACGGAATCGCCGCCACCTACCAAGGAAAAAGCACCTTTTTGGGTGGCTTCATCGATAAAGTTGCCAATAGCTATCGTGCCCTTGGCGAAATTTTCCATTTCAAAAACCCCGATCGGCCCGTTCCATAAAATGGTTTTGGATTTTACGATCACGCTCTTAAAATTTTCCAATGTCTTTGGGCCAGCGTCCAAACCTTGCCATCCATCAGGAATTTTATCCACGGCAACCACTTGGGTCTTGGCGTTGTTATTAAAATCATCCGCTGCCACAACGTCTACCGGAAGATGGACTTGTACCCCCTTCTCCTTGGCTTGTTTTAAAATGTCCAATGCCAGGTCCATCTTATCGTCCTCACAGATTGAGTCCCCCACCTTGCCCCCTTGGGCCTTAATAAAGGTATAGGTCATTCCTCCCCCTATGATCAGATGATCCACTTTGTCCAATATATTCTCAATAATCGTTATTTTAGAGGAGACTTTTGAACCTCCGAGGATGGCGGTAATTGGCTTTTCACCTGTCCTCATTACCTTTTCAATAGCCTCAATTTCTCTCGCCAGCAAATACCCGAAGCACTTTTTGCCAGGAAAAAATTGAGCTACCACGGTAGTGGACGCATGTGCCCTATGGGCTGTTCCAAAGGCATCATTTACGTAAATGTCCCCCAATTTGGATAATTGTTTGGCAAATCCCTTGTCGCCCTTTTCCTCTTCGGAATAAAACCTTAGGTTTTCCAACAGCAGAACCTCTCCCGCTTTTAGGCCTTCAGCTGCTTTCTCCGCTACTTCCCCAACACAATTGTCGGCAAACTTTACTTGAACCCCAATAATATCCGAAATCGTATCAACAATATGTCCCAAAGATAAATCCGGGGTCGGCTTCCCATCAGGCCTTCCTAAATGGCTCATTAAAATGGCACTCCCGCCATCTTCCAGAATTTTGATAATTGTAGGTTTGGCAGCCTCAATACGGTTGGTATCCGTAACCTTAAAATCGGCATCCAAGGGTACGTTAAAGTCCACACGGACAAGCGCCCTTTTATTCTTAAAATTGAAATCGTCGATAGTTTTCATATAAATAAATTCAAATTATTAACTTAGTAATTGATTGGAACAGAGAGAATATCCGCCTGGCTGACAGGCAGGGAAAATAGAAAAAAGATAATCTTTTACTTCTGTGAAATATCCGAATTGCTTTGGTCTATGTTTTCTATTCTATATTCTTTTTACTTATTATCCATCCCATTTTCTGATGGCTTCCCCAGAATAATTTAGTGCCCCAATGTTGGTTTTATGTACTTAAGTATTTTAGGGAAAGGCAAATGTAAAGATTTAGAGCCTGTTTTTAAGTTCATTTTCCCAAAAACCTATTGTCTTGATACCGAAAACCAAAAAATCCTATCTTTGGCCTATGTGGTTTAAAGACATCCTAGGGCTTGCCCATATAAAAAATCATTTGGTCAAAAGTGCCGATGCAGGACGAATCTCGCATGCACAGCTATTTGTGGGACAGGAAGGTAGGGGCACGTTGCCGATGGCCATTGCCTATGCCCAATATCTTCTATGTGCCAATGAAGGTGGGGAAAATATTGGTGGAAACGAATCCTGCAATATAAAATGTACAAACCTCACCCATCCCGACCTACATTTTGCCTTTCCCGTTGCGAATACCGACACGGTAAAAAGTCATGCCGTGAGCAACCACTTTATGGAAGAGTGGCGGCAATTTGTCAAAGAACAGCCCTATGGCAACCTGTTTGATTGGTACCAACTGATCGGAATTGAAAAAAAACAGGGACAGATAGGGGTAGACGAGGCACAGGATATAGTAAAAAAACTCTCCTTAAAGGCTTATGAGGGCGGATATAAGATAATGATCATTTGGATGGCGGATAAAATGAATACTTCTGCGGCCAATAAACTATTAAAGCTGATAGAAGAGCCACCAGATAAAACGGTATTGATATTAATTGCCGATGATGAAGAGCAAATATTACAGACCATACGCTCACGGTGTCAAGTACTACAATTTCCTCCCCTGGCCGAAAATGCAATTTTGGAAGCTTTACTTACCAAAGGACTAGCACGGGAAGAGGCGGTAAAAATAGCCCATGAGGCCAATGGCAACTTTAATAAGGCCATGGACCTAATGAACCGGGATTCTGAAGACCTGGTTTTTGAAAGGTGGTTTGTGCAATGGGTACGCAGTGCCTTTAAGGCCAAAGGTAATAAATCGGCTATTCACGAGCTTATCCTCTGGAGCGAGGAGGTGGCCAAGACGGGAAGGGAAACCCAAAAAAATTTTCTACGTTACTGTCTTGCCATAATGAGGGAGGCACTTTTGATCAACTACAATGTGCCAGAGCTATCTTATATGAACATCCATGTAGACGGCTTTCAATTGCAGAAATTTGCCCCATTTATCCATGAAAACAATATTTTAGGGATAACCGACGAATTGGAAAGCTCTATTTATCACATAGAACGCAACGGCAATTCCAGGATAATTTTAATGGACCTATCCATAAAACTGACCCGTTTGCTCCATCAGAAAAAAGCACCCTTACCTCTTGGTAACTGATGCTTTTTAACCTATGTGAACAACGGTGGACATTGTGAAATATAAAAAACTAAATCATGGAAAATATATTCGGTAACGTCACAGAAATACTCTTGCTGCTTTTTATGATGATTGTGTTTTTACAAAGCAGTGGGGACAAAATTGTGGATTGGAAAGGAAATCTCTCTTTTCTTAAGAAGCACTTTGCCCAGACCTTTATGAAAGACCTGGTGCCCTATTTACTGGCCACTATTTTGATCTTTGAACTGGCAACAGGAATCCTATGCACCCTGGGGCTGATTCAAATTATAACCATGGGGAATTTTACCCTTGCCTTTTATGGGGCTATTGTTGGTTGTATTTCACTTCTAATGTTGTTGCTTGGCCAAAGACTGGCAAAGGACTACGTTGGGGCACAGACCATTGCCGTTTACTTTGTCCCAGCAATATTCCTGGTATTTATCCTTCAAGCATAGGGTCGAATTCCCAACCTTGAGAAGACCGAACCAAAAAGATAAATTTTTGGGATTTTTGTGTCCTTAGCAAAAACGAAATACTGGATAGGTCGTTCGAATTTTTCCTTGGAACGGGTCCAAATAAAAAACCTTGGCTTATCCATAGATTGCCAAGGTTTGTTGCATTAAAAAATCTTTTGCTGCTATTTTTTGTATTTATCGTTCAGCAGTTTTATAATATCTGCGGTAAGGTCTTTTGCACTATCTCCATAAAGAACACTTCCACCTTCTCCTCCACCAAGAATAAAGGTATAGCCGTTGGCTTTACCGTAGGAGGCTATTTCCCTTTTTACCTTGCTGATCAGACTGTCCATTTCTATCTGGCTTCCCATCTGCAACTGTTGCTCCTGCTGTTGCAACTGCTGTCCGATCATTTGGCCTCGTTGCTGTAATTGACCGTATTGCTCCTGTGCATCCTTTTGGGCCAATTTAGCGGCCTGGGCCTGAAAAGCCTGCGCCTCTGCCTGAAAAGCTTGGGAAATGCTATCCCTTTGCTTTGTAAGCGCGTCGACCTTGGTCTTGAACTTGGCCTGAATATCAATTTGTTCCTGATAATCCTTCATCAATTTTACGTTGTCCACAAAACCTATTTTATCTTGCTGGCAAGCCATTGCTCCCAAAAGGGCAAAGCACAAAACTATTTTTTTCATTATCCAATATTTTTTAGTTGCGCAAAAGTAACAAAGCTTTTTGAGAAATAATCTATGCATCTCCTCAAAATATCGCCCATCGATTGCCGAATTTTTCTCTTTTAGGTATTGTTAGGACCCAAAAGGTCCCAAAGACCTTTGGGGCCCCTGAATATTGGCCTTTTAAATGCTTTCAAAACCCAGTCCCTTGAATAGTCTTATTGAAATGGAGAATTGTTATGGCCGTCCGGCATCTTGCTAACCTAATGATACTTTTTAGATTATATGAAAACGGCAAAAAATTATTAATTTGGTAGTATTCCTATCACGCACAGATGATTAATGAACCGTTTTATACCTACCACAATGGTAGTGAAACGGAAAATATCACGACATAGAAAACAGTAAATAAAAGAAATTTATGAGAAAAATAATTTCATTTGCCCATATATCTCTGGACGGCTTTGTTGCGGGACCGAAGGGAGAAATGCATTGGATCAATGTTAATGAAGAAATATTTGATCATGTCGGTAAGCGGATCGTCCAAGGCGATACTGCAATGTATGGGCGAGTAACTTATGAGTTGATGGAAAATTACTGGCCTACCGCAGCAGACAAACCGACAGCGACCAAGCACGATATTGAACATTCAAAGTGGTATGGCAAAGTTCACAAAATCGTCCTGTCAAAAACACTGAAAGGCGGCGAATCGACCAACACAAAAATTGTTAGGGACCACCTGCCGGACAGGATAAATGAAATAAAACAAAAGGGGAATAAAGACATCTTGCTTTTTGGCAGCCCCACAGCAACACATTCCCTTATGCAACAGAACCTAATTGACGGTTATTGGCTATTTGTTAACCCAATTATTCTTGGACAGGGCATTCCCTTGTTCGTGGGCATAAAAGGCCAAACAAAACTAAAATTATTGACTACTAAACAATTTAATTGCGGGGTTACCGAACTAAATTATATAGTGGACAAACAATAACAACGAACCGTTGGCACGGTCATTTTTAAGAAGATTTCCACGTGCAACCCATAGCGCAAAACATGAGGAAAGTAATAGCAGCGATCAACCTGGCACTTGACAGATTTTGCGATCCTACGCTAATAATCCCGGATGGGGATAATCTGCATTACACTGAACTGCTGGTTACCGGTGTTAACCTTACTATTTGGGAGAAAACCCCATTTGCCATATAATTTGGGCAAGGTGGCTTAAAAAGTCCAATGTCTTGGACGTGTTATCGATTTCAACCCATCCAATTTGTAGGATTACCCATAATTTTAAATACTCTTTAAAATCAGCAACTCCACATTTAAAATTTGCTATCGTTATAGCCAACATTTTACTATATTCCATTTCAATGAATAAATTCATTTCCATAGATTTGAACTATGAAACTTTAACCCATTTAGAAGCCGTAGCGCCTCTTTTGCCAAAGCTCCATGTAAACTGTTGACCGCGTAATCCATCGTTGATTATAGGGCCTTAAAATGGATTATTTGTGCTTTTGTAGCACATAAATGATGGAAGAATACTCTTTGCTTCTCCAAGCTAGTATATTTGACCATAAACCAACCAAAGTCGGTTTAATGAAATTTTGCTTCCCCCTTTTGTATTTTTCGGACAAGAGGGAAACGTAAAATGCGTCAAAAACCATAGGCCTTGTTTGCACCACATTTAGGTTGTGCTCAAAAAACAATTTTTTGACCGAGGTCCTGGAAAAATGCCAAAGATGTCGAGGCACATCAAAAGCTGCCCAAAAGCCTTTATAATATTTGGCATCGAAAGATTTAAAATTGGGGACCGCAATAATCAAGGTGCCCGAATCCTCCAATAGGGAAGATAGTTCCTCAATTTGTTTATCCAGATTTGGAAGATGCTCCAAAACGTGCCATAAAGTAATGATTTGATATTTTTTGGGAGGGAGGGATTGAAGATTGGAAAACAGATTTATTCCCTTGTCGGATGCCTTTTTATTTGCCGTTGTGCTGGGTTCCACTCCATCGATGGCCCAACCTTTTTCGCGAGCCACCAAAAGAAAATCCCCGGTTCCTGCCCCAACATCCAAAAGTGTTTTATTTCCCAATGCCAAAGAATCAATCAGCTTTACTTTACGTTGAAGATTGTATTTTTTTATCTTTTGATATAGGATATTGATAAGTCCCTTACGGGAATCCGTATGTGAAATATAATTCTCGCTTTCATAATACCGATCTAGATCCTTGGGTTGCGGATACGTAATAAGCATATCCAATTCTTCATTGACAAGCAATTGAAAATCCTCTCCCGTAACGGAAAAATCATTGGTGTTGAGAAAAACATTCTTAGTAAACTTGGTCTTCACATTTCAATTTTTATTCCGTTTTAGCATGGAATCCGCACAAATAAAGTTTTTAAACCTTCGTCGCGTACGCCTTTTAGGGGCCATCTACGGTCCTTTATATTCCCTCCCCTATATAAAAACAGGGAGGATGTTCCACGTGGAACATCCTCGTTGGAATATAAACGATCGTGGGTTATCTCCCCATATATACAAGCAATACGCTTATGTCATTTGGGGATACCCCACTTATACGCGAGGCTTGGGATATAGTGACAGGCTGAATTTTTTTCAATTTTTCCCTAGCTTCAAAAGAAAGGGATTTCAGGTTTGAATAATCAAAATTTTCAGGAATCCTAATGTTCTCCAATCGCTGTAGCTTATCCGCGTTATTCTTTTCCTTTTCAATATAGCCCGCATACTTTACTTGAATCTCGGCTTGCTCCAACACTTCGGAATTCAGTTCCTTATCCCGTACAAATTCTGCTACGGATCCAATTTGCAGCATATGGTCCATGGTAACCCTAGGTCTTGAAAAAACCTTGAACATCTTATCGGATTGCTTAACCAAAGCAGAATCCACACTTTCCAAAATGGGATTGATCTCCTCCGGAAGGATGCTGGTCTGCTTAAAAAATTCAACAAACTGATCGGACTTTCGTTCCTTTTCCTCCATACGATCCAAGCGCTCCTGGCTAGCCAAACCAATTTTGTATCCCTTTGGGGTCAACCTTAAATCTGCATTGTCTTGGCGCAACAGCGTACGGTATTCCGCCCTGGAAGTAAACATTCTATAAGGCTCTTCCGTGCCCTTGGAAATCAAATCATCGATTAAAACTCCAATATAAGCCTCATCCCTACTTAAAATAAAAGGGTCTTCCCCTTTAAGCTTTAAATGGGCGTTGATGCCCGCCATTAAACCTTGGGAAGCGGCCTCCTCATAACCCGTAGTTCCGTTAATCTGACCCGCAAAATACAGGTTGTCCAACAGTTTGGTTTCTAGGGTATGTTTCAATTGTGTTGGTGGGAAATAATCGTACTCAATAGCATATCCAGGTCTAAAGAACTTTACCTTCTCAAAGCCGACCACCGAACGAAGCGCACGAAATTGAACCTCTTCGGGAAGGGAAGTTGAAAATCCATTTACATAGACCTCTACCGTGTTCCAACCTTCTGGCTCCACAAAAATCTGATGGCTTTCCTTATCCGCAAAACGATTGATCTTGTCCTCGATAGAGGGGCAATATCTTGGACCAATACTCTTAATACGACCATTAAACATAGGAGAACGATCAAACCCTTCCCTCAACAAATCGTGGACCACAGCGCTTGTATGAGTCATAAAACAATCCCGCTGTGTTTTAAGAATGGGGGTGTCCAAATAGGAAAATTTCTCAGGCTTATCATCTCCAGGCTGCGGAATCATCACCGAATAATCAAGGGAACGACCATCCACCCTAGGAGGGGTGCCTGTCTTCATCCTTCCACTTTCAAATCCCAAGGAAACCAACTGTTCCGTAATCCCGGTAGCGGCCCTTTCCCCGGCACGCCCCCCGCCAAACTGCTTATCGCCAATATGGATAAGACCGTTCAAAAAGGTGCCATTCGTGAGAACAACAGCACGAGAACGAACCTCGATTCCCAAAGATGTTTTTACCCCAACTACCCTATCCCCATCAATCAAGAGTCCAGCGACCATTTCCTGATAAAAATCCAAATTTGGGATACCTTCCAGCGCCAAACGCCATTCCTCCGCAAACCTCATTCTATCACTTTGCACCCTTGGACTCCACATAGCCGGACCCTTGGACTTGTTCAGCATTTTAAACTGGATAGCAGATTTATCGGAAATTATACCGCTATATCCGCCAAGTGCATCAATCTCACGAACTATCTGTCCTTTGGCAATTCCCCCCATAGCCGGGTTACATGACATTTGCCCAATAGTCTGCAAATTCATGGTTACCAGCAAGGTTCTTGACCCCAAATTAGCTGCCGCCGCAGCGGCCTCAGCTCCTGCATGGCCGCCACCAACAACTATTACATCGTATTCTCTATCAAACATAAATCTAACTAATGTTCCACGTGGAACAATTCTATCATCTCTTCCTCTTTCTTTCGCATGAGCCTTGAGTCAACCTCGGACTTATCCTTATACCCTAACAAATGAAGAATGCCATGAGCCATTACCCTAATCAACTCTTCATTAAACTCCACCCCGTATTCCTTGGCATTGTCCCGTATCCGCTCCACCGATATAAAAATATCACCGGAAATAATCGACCCCTCCGTATAGTCAAATGTAATTATGTCGGTATAGGTATCATGATCCAAATACCTCTTATTTAAATCCAACAAATAGGAATCGTCACAGAAAACATAAGAGATATCACCCACCCTATGATCCTCCCTATCGATAATCCTACTTATCCAATCGGAAAAATAGGGTTCATCTTCGATCTCAAATTCAAATTCATAATTGTACTCAATCATTGGAATTAAAATAGTCATTTACCCGAATTTGGTAATTTTGCCGCAAAGGTAAGGCATCTCTATTTAAAATCTCAAGGTCATCTTGATAATTCTCTAATACTGAGGGTTTAGTAGTAATCGGATTCTGAAAGCTTTGCATATTGGATTTGCTTTCCCTTTCCGACCTTTGCCCTTGCTTTAACGTCGCCCCTTTCAACTTTAACAACTGATACTCTATTGTATTCATTTTATTCATATTATTCTGGGTAACCCCGTTCTCCAACAAATCGTTCTGAAAATCCTGCATCAATTTTGTAAGCTTCTCCCCCAATTTTCTATCCTCCTCATTTGTCATATTCCCTAACTGGTTCTCAAGCTCTTGTCTTAGTCTGTCCTGTTCCTTATATATCCCATATAGTTCCTGCAACTCTGCCTCATTGTCCCTTTCCTTCCCTTCGCCCCCAGCATTACCTTTGGTGCCGTTCTTACCACCACCCTGATTACCATTCTGTCCTTCTCCCTTTTCTCCTTCGCCTTCCCCTGAAGTACCCTTCTCACCCATTTTGCCAGCACCGGAATCCCCCAGCTGTCCCATTTTATCCTTTAACTCCCCCTGACCACGAATTATATCCGGCAGTTGGAAACCCTTACCAGAACCAGAACCCGAGTTGGACATACTCTGCTCCATGTTATCCAAAATATTAGCCAAAAAATCGGTGAGTTCGTTCGACGCATCCAACACATACTTTTGATACGATACGCCCCGATATATGTCATTGTCGCTCATACTATTCAAGGCCTTGTCCAAATTGTAATAAACATCCCCAATTCTTTCATTGACAAACTCAGAAAGTTCGGGCCTTCTCAAAGACAAGGTGAACAAACTGTCGTCCACAAAACCGAAGAGTTCCTTTAACTCCTGCTCCTTTCGGATCATCCTTGAATTGAGATTCATGGATTCATCAAAACTCTGAAAATTATCATATAGCTCCTCCTGCTCAAAGGAAAACCTGAGCAGATTATCTAAAATCTGACGCAACATTCTGGCATCCTCAACTTCGCTAGAACCTCCACCGCCAGATGAAGAATTTTGCAATTCCTTGCTCATTTGTTCCATCTTTTCTGCAGCAGATTTCTGCTTTTTTGAAGCAGAATTCCCATTCTTGTCCTTTCGACTTGGTGAAGATTCCTCTTTTTGTTCCTTTAATCGATCCAAGGCATCATTCTGGTCCTTTTTAATTGAATCATCATCCGTAGGCTTCACACCCAAATCCAAAGGCTTCCTCAACTTCCCGTTATCCTTCCTTAAGTCATCCAACTCCTTGGATACTTCATTAAATTTTTCGTTGAGATTTTTTTGTTCTGTCAGGGAAGAGTCGACCCCGTTCTGTTTAGCAGCAGCCTCCTGCTTTTTGGAAAGCGCATTCAGTTCCCTGGACATCTGAGCCGACTTTTCAGTTACATAATATCTCTTCGTAAGTTCCAACAACTGTTCAAGACTCCTTTCATTACTCTGTTGGCTCTTCGCCAACCTTTCCAGCTTTTCTGTAAGATCCTCCTTCTTTAATTTACCGGCTACCTTTTCTAATTCCTTTAACAACTCCGCATTCCTTTTGGCCTCCAATTCCTGCCTTTCCAACCGCTCCTTTAGCAACCTATTCATCTCACTATTGCTATCTTCCTTTTCCAGATTATCCTTCAATTGCTTACTAAATTTCTGCATCATGCTTTCCTGATGCCTTTGCCTTTCCAGAAAATCCATCACTTGGGATTGATCTCCATAACTTAAGGTTCCCTTCTGCCTTTGATCCAGATTAATTTTATCCAAATCTTTGTTCTGTTTCTTAAAGTTACTTAAAGATTTGTCCAAATTATTGATGATGGATTCCTGATTCTGTAGTTCCGATTTCCTTAACTCATTATCGTCTAGCACTTTACTTCCGAAAACTGCGCTCTTAGTAACCTTTCCTTTATGAATCTGGTCATTATCCATCACTTCAAAATAGTAATTGTACCCTCTATCTTGATCCAGCTCAAGACCGGATGGAAAAGTATAATAAAACCGCTCAAGATTAGTATTATACCTTCCAATAGGAATCGAAGCTTTCCTATTCATATTATCACTGGGAAAATAAACCAGCCTAACCGAAGCTACTCCATAATCATCCGAAACCTCTCCCGAATAATACGTTACATTTGGATTTAAAGAATCCCGAACCTCCAAAACCTTTATCGACGGATAGACATCCTTTATCACCGTAAACCTATAGTCCAACTTTTCGTAATCCTCCACATTACGGTTCGAGGTAGACACTTGATAGGCCACATCCGAATAGATCCTTTTTGAAAACTCAAAAATTCCCCCGTTTCCTTTAAAGGCAACGATAGTATCTTTGGTGACCCATTGTACCTTCTCCACGTTCTTACCTATTAAATGCCATTCTATGTAGGTCCCTTCAGGAAAAGTAGCATTACCAGTACCTTTCAAAACCTCAGCTGGTTTATGCAAATACTCGGGATAATTAAGGGTAATTTGAAAATCTTGAATGGAAGGGATTTTTAACACATTTAATCTAAACGGAAAAGATTTTATACCATTCGCTACAAAATGGAAATCCAAAGAAGTCAAAGGAGGTGAGAGAACATAGGAGAAAACACCATCGTTTTCCTGCAAAAGGTATTCCTTATCATTGATCACAATGTGAACATCCTGAGGTCTAATCTTGCCCTCGGTCACCACTTTTAACTCGTACTCCTGTGATTCCAACACATTTAAATCCTCATTGAGCAATTTAAATAAAAACGGGGCTGGAGGGGAAAAAGCCATATCGTAATGCACTACCCTTTCATAAGTCCCGAAAAATGAACCGAAATTACCTGAAACCCAAATTGCTCCAACAATAACTAAAGGTATAATCAAATATTTAACATAACCAAGGCTCTCCCTAAAGTCAATTGCCTGTTCAAAAGGCACCAAGGTTAAATTTTGGGAACGCTGTTCTATGCTCGCCAACAATAATTCCGACCGATTCCCATCTTCGGCCAAATCCAAAAGATTCAACAACTTATCACCAACCTCGGGAAAATGCATTCCTATAATTACGGACGCCTGTTTGTTATTAATTCCGCGCCTAAATCGAAAAAGATAAAAAATGGAAACCAATATATATTTGTAAAACAAAAACAGTTCCACCAAGATAAAAACCAATAACAGCACCAAGCGCCAACCAGAATTTAGCCATAAGAAATACTCAACCCCCAAAATAATCAGGGAAAACAGAATTCCCAAAACCAAAAAAAGGACTGAACCCTTGATCAGCAATCTGGTATAAAACTTTCTGGTAAAACCATTAAGCTTTTCTAATATGTGTTCATAATCATTCAAAACAAACTCCTATTTAAGAACCAAAGTTACGAAAAAAGCGCCTTTGGGGTCTAGGGGGGTTTTTACGTATCTTTGCCTCTCAAAAATAAGATTTTATGGAGTCTAAAGTCCGGGTTCGCTTTGCTCCCAGTCCAACTGGGCCACTACACATCGGCGGTGTCCGTACCGCTCTTTTTAACTACCTCTTCGCCAAAAAGCACGGAGGGGAATTTATCCTAAGAATAGAGGATACCGATCAAAACCGTTATGTGGAAGGAGCAGAACAGTATATCATTGATTCCCTGTACTGGTGTGGAATCCCGTTTGATGAAGGCCCTGGTTCCGAACCGATCAGCAAATATGGGCCCTATAGGCAGAGCGAAAGGAAAAGCCTGTACAAAAAATATGCGGAAGAACTTGTAGCCAACGGGCACGCCTATTACGCCTTTGACACCCCAGAAGAACTTGATTATCACAGAAAGGACCATGAAACCAAAGGCAAGACCTTTATTTACAACTGGCACAACCGATTAAAATTAAAAAATTCACTTTCCCTGTCAGATTCGGAAACAAAAGAAAAACTGGCCTCCGGGCATGACTATGTCCTACGTTTTAAATCGCCAAAAGATGAAAAACTCCTGTTGAACGATATTATTAGGGGTCAAATTGAAATTGACACCAACGTACTGGATGATAAGGTACTCTTTAAAAGCGATGGCATGCCCACTTATCATTTGGCAAACATCGTAGATGATCATTTGATGGAAATAAGCCATGTCATCCGCGGGGAGGAATGGCTGCCCTCCCTGGCCCTTCACCATCAATTGTACAATGCCTTTGGATGGAAAGCACCAGAATTTGCCCATTTGCCCCTGATTATGAAACCCGTGGGCAAGGGAAAACTAAGCAAACGGGATGGCGAAAAAATGGGCTTTCCAGTCTTCCCATTGAGTTGGGGCGAGTCTGTAGGATATAGGGAAGCAGGATATTTTCCGGAAGCCGTGGTCAACTTCTTGGCCCTTTTGGGCTGGAATCCTGGAACGGAAAAAGAACTGTTCAATCTTGAAGAACTTGTGGAGACCTTTAGCTTAGAGCGTGTGCATAAATCCGGGGCTCGATTTGATCCAGAAAAGACCAAATGGTACAATCATCAATATATGCAATTAAAGGGCAATAGGGAATTGGCTTTAGAATTTAAACATCTATTGAATCCAAAGCTAAAATCCCTACGACAAGAGGGTGTCGACTGCGTTGAACCAGACATTGCCTTTCTTGAAAAGGTAATTTCCCTCATCAAAGAACGGGCTACCTTTGTCAGCGATTTTTGGGACCTTGGGGACTTTTTTTTTGTGGCACCTTCCAATTATGCAGAAAACGCCGTAAAAAAACAGTGGAAGGAAGATACCCCTGCCATCCTTACCGAATTGGTCGCCATTGTTGAAAATGTGGATGGATACAACTCCATAAACCTAGAAAACTCCGTAAAGGACTGGATTGCGCAAAAGGAACTTTCCTTCGGCAAAGTCATGCCTCCCTTGCGATTGGTAATCGTTGGTGACATGAAAGGCCCCCATCTCTTCGATATCATGGAATTGATTGGAAAAGAAGAGAGTGTTGCCCGTATTCGCAAAGCGCTTTCCAAATTATAGTTTCTTGTTTCTATTGCTTCTTGATTCAATTAAGATCCGTAACCATTTAAACCCAAAATCTTAATTCCCATCAGGGAACAATCTATCCCAAAACCAAACAAATGTGGGAAAGTATTAGTATATTTCCCTTTTAACATAAATATGATATAACCATGGGCAATTTCTTTCTTGTTCCGATTATTTTTATCGGGCTGATCATTCTCTTTTCTTCCTTCTTTACCGTTAAACAACAAACCGCTGTCCTAATTGAGCGTTTTGGCAAATTCCACAGTGTACGCACTTCCGGCCTACATATGAAAATACCTATGGTAGATCGCATAGCAGCACGTATAGGGCTTAAAATCCAGCAATTGGATGTAATTATAGAGACAAAAACCTTGGACGATGTTTTTGTAAAGTTGAAAGTATCCGTCCAGTACGTGGTTCTTAAGAATAAGGTATACGAAGCCCATTACCAACTGGAATATCCACATGATCAAATAACATCCTATGTATTCGACGTTGTCCGGGCAGAAGTGCCAAAAATGAAATTGGACGATGTCTTTGTCAAAAAAGACGATATAGCTATAGCCGTAAAGGCAGAACTACAGGAGGCCATGCTCGATTATGGCTATGATATAATTAAGACCCTTGTAACCGATATAGATCCGGACGCGCAGGTAAAAGCCGCCATGAACCGTATTAACGCCTCCGAACGCGAAAAGATCGCTGCACAGTTTGAAGGGGATGCGGCCAGGATTCTAATTGTGGAAAAAGCCAAGGCCGAAGCTGAAAGCAAGCGGCTACAGGGACAAGGTATCGCGGATCAGAGACGCGAAATAGCGAGGGGATTGGAAGAGTCGGTCGATGTACTGAACAAGGTTGGGATAAATTCCCAAGAAGCTTCCGCCTTGATCGTGGTAACCCAACATTATGATACCCTTCAATCCATAGGGGAAGCTACGAATACCAATCTTATTTTGTTGCCCAACTCACCACAAGCGGGTAGTGAAATGCTGAACAATATGGTCGCTTCCTTTACAGCAAGCAACCAAATAGGGGAGGCGATGAAGGAACGCAACAAAAAGAAAAAGAATCCCGAAAACTAAATCCGGGATTCTTTTTAAATAAAATTAATTTAGCGTCTTAAATTTAAGAGCGAAACCTCTTGATCAGCTTTCCGGCCAGAAATGAAACCACCAATTTAGGCACTAGTCCACCAATATTTCCCAAAAGATGGGTTGGATACAAACTAGCTTTTGTCCTGTTCCAATTCAGCTTTATACTTTCCCTGTCAATTTCCTTTTGTAACTTAAGGATTTTCAATCGCTCGTCAATTTCATCGAAAGTTGTAAATTGTGCTTGTTTCATTGGTTAATATCAATTTGATTTTTAAAGATCGGCCTAACCCATTTAAGCGGGCCTGACCGACCATATCACTCTGGAGTCCCACCCCATAATACCCTTCGGGCGGGTGAAATTATTCCACACCTAGCCAATTGTTCCTAATGCGGATCGTGAATTCCTGATTTCCGTAGGAATGAAGACATATTCCTAAGGCTTAATTCATAACTCATCAAAATAATAACCCGAAAACTTCTTTAATAACGGTCGATCTATTTTGTTTCTTAAAAGATAAAATATTATCCCGACCAGTACATAAAATAAACCAACACACAAAAAGCCATAGAAAGTATTATCCAAAGCTTGGCCAATTCCGAAAGAAGCCGCAATAGATAAGATAAACAAGGCCAATAAAGCAATGAATCCCAAGCAAACCCACTTGGCAAGAGCGGATATACTCTTCATCAAAAACTTAAACGCGCTGAGTTTATAATACTCCTTAGAACTATCGAGATAGGAATGGAAGCCCTCGTCTATTTCAGACAAGCTTTCTTTCAATTCATCAAAAATCATATAGTCCTATTTCTGAAATTGGGCGTTCTTTTTCCGCAGATCTTCCAATTTACGTTCCAGGGTTGCAATAATATCATCGGCCTTATAGCTCATATCGGAAAGTGTATTTTCCAATTTCCGTTCAAACTCCAACTTTTTGGCATCCGCGGTACGCGTCAATTCCTCGGTTGCATGGGAAATACGCTCAGATAATTCATGTTTGGTCTCCAATGCTTTGTCCTTAATCTTTTTCCGGGTCTTGGACCCCTCATCCGGAGCATATAAAATTCCAAGACCTGCTCCAATAGCCGCTCCCGTAAGAAGGGCCAAAAATACATTACCACTATCGTTTGACATAACTTTTATATTTAGTGTTTATAGATAATTACAACTTACAATATATTCGCAACAAAACCTGTTAACAATGGGTTAAATATTAACAGTTACAAAAGAAAAGAAAAAAATTAGTCCAAAACAATTTACTATTGATCCAAACGGGCAAAAATTTTGTAGAAAATGATTTTAAGGCTCCTTGAGGAAGAAAACATTGCGTTTGATCCCAATGTGTGTCCAAAATAAAATTAAGCGGCTAAACGCCTTATATAAAGCGGGTTTTAATAGAAAATACCGATTGTTTCAGAACCTGTTATAAGTCAATTCTATGTTAGTTCTTCCCTTCAATCTTGGCCCAAGTATCCCTAAGACCCACGGTCCTATTAAATACCAAATTTCCAGGTTTGCTATCCGTGTCAACATTAAAATATCCCAAACGTTGAAACTGAAATTTGTCGCCAATCTTGGCATCTGCCAAACTGGGTTCCAAAAATCCGGTGATAACCTCCAGGGAATCCGGATTGATAAATTCCATAAAATCCCGATCCTTATGTGCATCCGGGGTAGGGTCCGTAAATAACCGATCATACAGGCGCACCTCGGCAGGGATAGCATGAGGTACTGAAACCCAGTGAAGGGTACCTTTAACTTTACGCAAACTCTCCTCGGTACCACTACCGCTTTTACTTTTTGGATCATACGTGCACTGTACTTCCACAACCTGACCGTTTTGATCCTTGGTACAGCTTTGGGCCTGAACAATGTAGCCATTCTTTAAACGCACCTCTCCCCCAAGTTTTAATCGAAAAAATTTTCGGTTGGCCTGTTCCATAAAATCCTCCTTTTCAATAAACAGCTCCCTGGAAAAAGGTACCTTTCGGTATCCTGCAGACTCGTCCTCGGGGTTGTTCTCTGCGTCCAGCCATTCCTCTTTTTCTTCCGGGTAATTGGTAATGACCAATTTTAACGGATTCAAGACAGCCATCACCCTAGGGGCGATCCTGTTTAAATGTTCCCGGATTCCAAACTCCAACAAAGAAACATCGACTACGTTCTCCCTTTTGGCAATTCCGATGGTATCGGCGAAATTCCGAATAGATTCCGGGGTATATCCCCTTCGGCGCAAGGCCGAAATGGTAGGCATTCGGGGATCATCCCAACCGGAAACGATTCCCTGTTCCACCAACTGAAGCAACTTTCGTTTGCTAACAACCGTATGGCTTAAGTTCCTTCTAGCAAATTCACGCTGTTTGGGACGCACTTTTTCCCTTTGCACTACCTGATCAAGGAACCAATCGTACAATTCCCTGTGCATAGCAAATTCCAAGGTGCACAGGGAATGGGAAACTTGTTCCAGGTAATCACTCTCCCCATGTGTCCAATCGTACATAGGGTATATGCACCAATCCGTACCGGTCCGATGATGTGCCTTGTGCAGAATTCGATACATAACCGGGTCGCGCATCAGCATATTGGGGGATGCCATATCTATTTTGGCACGTAAAACATGGCTCCCTTCGGGGAAATCACCACGTTTCATGCCTTCAAAAAGAATTAAATTCTCTTCTACGGATCTATTTCGGTAAGGACTATTGGTACCAGGTTCGGTTGGGGTTCCTTTTTGCGTCGCCATATCCTGTGCGCTTTGGCTGTCCACATAAGCCTTATCACGCCTTATCAGCTCTACGGCCCAATCGTACAACTGCTGAAAATAATCAGAAGCATACCTTTCGGTATCCCATTCAAATCCCAACCATTCCACATCCCTCCTTATGGCTTCCACATACTCTTGCTCCTCCTTTACGGGATTGGTATCATCAAAGCGAAGGTTTACCGGTGCATTGTATCTAAGCCCCAGCCCAAAATTTAAACAAATAGAACTAGCATGGCCAATATGAAGGTAACCATTGGGCTCGGGTGGAAATCGAAAACGAAGATCTGTTTTAGGAAATCCCTTCTCCAAATCCTCTTCGATAATATGCTCTATAAAATTCAGTGATCTGTTGGTTTCCTCCATGAAATCTATTTTGATCCACAAATGTAGGAAAAATGCGGTAATAGCAGCTTACAAAATGCCTTCACCATGGAATAAACAGGTTTCACAACATTTTTAAATGTGGCCACAACAATAAGTGTAGAAACGGGAAATTTAATGTGATTTTTGTTGTTCAATATATTGCGGGCATAAAGTTTATCAAGAAATTATCAACAATTTTTAGACTATAAAAGCTTAAGATCTTGAAGTCAATTGCCCAAAAAATACGCTGTTTCAACGAAAAAATGGCAACTCAATACCAACAAAAGCTATGCGACCAAAAACAATTACCAAGCAAGTTTACCTAAGCATACTTTGCTTTTTGCTAGGATGGTCCATTTCCAATGCACAGACACTTAACAAACCCACAGCCACAGACAACCCCAATTTACCGGGGAACTCTGCTTGGAACGCCGCTTGTGCATCACAGGACTTCAACGAATACTTTATCAACTTTACCTGGAACACGCCTCTCGTGGCCAACGACAACAAGTTCATTCTTGAGCTATCCGATGCATCCGGAAACTTTGCCAGCCCAGTACAACTTGCATCTATTAGCGATAAAAACACCGTCTTTAATTTTGATATCCAATTCGCCCTACCAGTAAACACCAGGGGCGAAAACTACAAATTTAGGGTAAGAAGTACCAACCCCGCAAAAACAAGTCCAGCTTCCGACGCATATCCCATGTATTACATCGACTTTAAATCTGCCATTCTGATCAGCCAGAACGGAGATGGGGTCATTCCCCCCGGAGGTACGATAGAAATATGTAATGGCAACAGCACAACATTGGCCGTACACAACGTTCCCAATGCAAATACCTATAAGTATATTTGGTATAGAAGTGGCACACAACTCCCCGACAACGGCCCTTCCATATCCGTTTCACAAGCAGGCAATTACTCCGTAGAAATGGATTATGGTTCCGTTTGTTCCTCCTCTGCAAATACCCTATCCAATAACATTTCGGTCACTGCTGGGACTAGTTTGGGCATTGCCATAAATCCACCAGCCAAAACTGCGCTCTGCACTGGGGAAACCGTTTCGTTGGAAGCCAATATAACCGGACAGGGCCTTACCTATACTTGGTATAAGGACAATGTGGCCATAACCTCTCCTACCGTCGATGACGCCACCCTAATTGTGGATGCCTCCACTGCAGGATTTGAAGGAGACTATTCGGTCGAAATAAAAGGGGTAGGAGCGTGCTTGGAGCGTTCCCCAGCAATAGGCATCACCAATGTAGGGAACTTCACCGTGACCCGTGAAAACGAACAAAACATAGTTCTTCTGCCCGGACAAACCAAGATCTTGGGCATCTCCACCACAGCTGCCACACCAGTTTACAAATGGTATAGGGATGGTATTGAAGTTTCGGGCGCGAGCACAAATTCATTGAACATTACCCAACCTGGGACCTATTACGCAGAAGTAACACAAACAGGAGGACCCTGTGCCTCCACGACCATCAAATCGGAAACCACAACGGTAGTTGCACCCGCCTCCTTTGAGATCACCACCGGTTATACCACTGAGTACAATTCTTGTGAAAATACAACCATTACCTTGGCGATTACCTCTATTACAGCCGTTGCCTCAGACAATACCAAGACCGACGTAACAAGCGATCTAATTAATAGTTTTGGTTATCAGTGGAAAAAGGAAGGGACCGATATTGCCGGTGAGACCGCAAACTCCTTGATAATAAATGACGCCTCCAACAACGGAAATTATTCTGTCGAAGGGGTTTTGGATGCTTATGCAGCAACATCCAACACCTTACCGGTACAGCTAGCTCCCAATGGCAGCATAACCATTACCGCAAGCAGTTTGATGTATTGTAACCCAGAGGACGACATCACTATATCCACTACCACCGATCTTTCCGGGGAAACCTTTGAATGGCTAAAAGATGGTGCAAGCTATAACACTACAGATGCAGAGCTAACCGTAAACGCTCAAGGAACATACCAATTGGTAGTTTCAAAAAACGGATGTTCAATTAAATCAAATGAGGTTAAAATCGCTCCTTTGGACGAATCACTAGTTACCCTGGATAGCTCCAATCCCGTCATTTTCGCCGAGGGGGGGTCCAAAACGGTAACAGCAAGCGGGGCGGATGCCTATGTGTGGTATGACTTCAAAAGCCAAATATTGAGCAATTCCCCAACCGTAACTTTAACACAGGAAGGCTCCTATTTGCTTATCGCTACCCTTGGAGGATGTGACGTTCAAAAAACAATAACCGCAACCTATAAGGACACATTTAAGGTTCCAAACGTAATCTCAGTAAACGGCGATGGCATTAACGATCTATGGGTACTCCCGAACAGCTATTCCAAGAATCCCGGGATTAATGTGATCATCTATGATCCCAAAGGCAGGGAAGTACTTAATGTAATGAACTATCAAAACAATTGGCCTTCGTCATCAATGGCGTTTACGCAACAAAATATGGTTTACTACTACAAGATAAAAAACAACCAGGAAGTCTTGAAACAGGGCACCATAACTATTATAAGATAATTTAATACAACCATGAAAAAGGTTTTATACTTATTGGTATTTATCATGGCCTTGACTAAAGTTACTGGTCAAGAGGAAAGTCCATTCATCACCTACGATGTGCCTTCACAAAACCTATTGAAGTTTGACAGATTTCTAATTAACCCTACCTATTCCACCGTACGGGAAGACAAGTCCTATATCAATCTATTTCACCGAAACCAATCCGTTGCCTTTGACGATAACAACCAGACTTACTTCCTAAGCTATAGTGGAAGGGTGGGCGATCGCAGCGGCCTTGGACTTAGTCTTTACACCCAGCGTGTCGGTACCATAAGTAATTATGGTGTCTTGGCGAACTACGCCTACGGTATTAAATTAAGCGATAAGAGCAATTTCACATTTGGAGCGAACATGTCCTACTACAGCAGTGGCTTTGATGAAAACAGGGCTACAACGGTAGACGATGATCCCTTTCTTAGAGGGTTTCAGGACAATTCCTTACTATCCTTTCAACCCGGGGTCAATATCTCCTACGGACAATTTGATTTTGGAATATTCGCCGAAAACCTATTCGACTACAATCTAAAAACCAGTGAGTCCATCACTGACTTTAAGGAAAAAACCTTTTCATGGCAACTTCAGTATACCTATGAACTAAAAAATACAACCGGTATATTTGAGAAAGGTAGGTTAATGCCTTTAGCCACGGTGCGCAAACCGGGACAGGACGACCTTGTTTTGGGGGGAAGCCTAATCCTAGACCTTCCAAAACTGGGATGGATCCAAGGGGGATACGACAGCTATTATGGGGTAGCCGCCGGAGTAGGGTTTAATCTTGGAAAACGGATCTCTATTGGATATACCATGGAAAATGGGGTGTCCAGCAATTTGAGCGATTTCGGAATTACCCATGAGATTTCCTTTGCCTACTCCTTTACCCCGACCTTGACAGAGGACAGGGTGATGCTGGAGAACCAAGAAGAGCAGGTAGCCGATAATCAAGAAGAGATAAACCAAGAGGAAGTCTATACTTCCAAAGATGAAGAAATAGCGGACCTAAAACGCAAATTGGCAGAAAATGACGAGCTCTTGGCAGAACTTATATTTAGACAAGATTCCTTAGAGGCCAACCGGCAAAGGGACTTGGAGCGCAGGTTTGATCTGGTCATGAGAATGGTACGCAACGAAACCAACGGAAATAGACCAGACCTGGAAGAAAAGGCGCGCCAATTGTACTTTGTCAACAATGATAAAAGCGCTATCGGATCGGATATCTATGAGACCGCAATCGTTGAAAACAAAATTGATTTAAATGAAATAAAACCAAACGGTACTAATATTGGATTCCAGCCCAAGGACGTGGTATCCACAAGGAATACCACCGTGCATACGCGTTCTACGTCTGCCAAGGATAATATTCCAGAAGATGCATTCTCAATTGAAGCCAAAAAGAACAACATAAAAAATAGAACGTTCCAAAACTTGCCAGGGGTAACCACGGGATACTATCTTGTCGCCAATGTTTATAAAGGAGATCTATACCTAAACAAATTCATAAACGAATTACAAGGAAAGGGTATTGATGCCAAATACTTTTTAAACAGCAGAAACGGCTTAAAGTATGTATACCTAAATCGGTACGATTCCTGGCAAGAAGCCATTGCAGACTACAAATCACAATTTAACGGAACGTACGCGGATGATATGTGGATCATGAAGGTCCAAAACACGGCCAGCACCAAGGAAGGCTACGCAGAAAATTCCAATAATCCCAAAAAAGAAGATTCTGACAACTATGCTACCGATGTGCTGCGCAAAAATGTAGCCGTAAAAGACCAAGTAGCGACCACGGCTCCCAAGGCAAAAGAAACCAATATCGATGGGGTAGGAACAGGATATTATATCATTGCCAATGTATTCGCCAATGCCAACAATGCCAACCGTTTTGTAAAACTATTGAACGCCCAAGGACTCAACGCCAGCTATTTTATCAATCCCAAAAATAACTATCGGTATGTTTATTTGAAAAGACATAGTACTTGGACCAATGCCCTGATCTCTTACTACTCCAAACTTAACAATTCGTACGATCAACAAATGTGGATCATGCGGGTTACACCAAACTTAATCTCTTAATGGACCGCACCCAAATCAGAAATCAAATAATCATTTGGATTCTATTGTTAGGATCTATAAGTACCTATTCCCAGGTAAAAAATGATTTCGAACCTCGCTATAAGGACAATCTAAGGGGAGAAATAACCTTTATCGCCAACAACATTGTCAATAGACAGCAAGATGGATATTATACATGGGAAAAGATTAAAGGCAAATGGGTACAAACTTGGGTGCCCCCGGTAGCGCCAAACGATCCCTATAACACCACGGGCAACTCCTCCGTAAACAACGACAACCTCAATATGCAATATATTGATGTTGATAATGACGCCAGCACTTTTAGTTCCAGTAGTGCTACTTTGAACGTTCCGGAGCCTTTATGTTCCAAAATTCGATACGCCGGTCTGTACTGGTCTGCCGTTTATAAATACAATACCGGAAACGATAGCAATAGCGGTAGGAATAACGATTTTAATCAAGTTAAGTTCAAGACCCCAGGTGGGTCCTATTTAAACCTCACCGCGGACGAAATCTTATTCGATGGCACCAATGACCCGGATTTTGGCTATTATGGCCCTTATGCCTGCTATAAGGACATTACCTCCATTGTTACCGCCCTTCCCAACCCCGATGGGGACTACTTTGTGGCCAACGTAAGGGCAAGCAATGGAAGTGGGCTATCCGGAGGTATCTCCGGTGGGTGGACCATGGTTGTCGTTTATGAAAACCCTGATCTACCCGGAAAATATATCACCACTTTCGACGGATATGCCGGAATAAAATCCGGGGAAACCTTGGATATACCTATTAACGGTTTTTCCACCTTGCCCAATCCATTTCCCGTATTGGCAAAAATAGGCGTGGCCACCTTGGAAGGGGATAACAATATAACCGGCGACGGCCTGTCCATAAAAGCGAACAGCAATTCCACTTTTACGGCATTGGGAAATACCGTAAATCCAACCAACAACTTCTTCAACGCGAACATTACGATTGAAGATAATATAATTATGTCCCGTAACCCAAATAGCATCAACACCCTAGGCTGGGATGTGGACATGTTTACCATCAACAACTCGCTCAACAAAATTATTCCCAACGATGAAACGGGAGCCACGCTAAGGGCAAGTTCCACGCAGGATAAATACGACATTTTCTTTACTTCCTTTGATGTAGAGATTATAGAACCCGATATCATCCTTGAAAAAAAGGTCGAGGACATCGCTGGTAATGACATTACCGGGCAAGGGGTACATCTGGGACAAATCCTGGATTACGTACTTAAGTTCACAAATACCGGAAACGATGACGCCATAAACTATACCATCAGGGATGTGTTGCCCTTGAACGTTACCCTCGATGAAACTAATTTTACCTTTCCACCTGGGGTAACCTATACTTATGATCCCGCCACAAGGACTGTAGTATTCTCTATACCGGATGATCTTGTGAACAAAAACGACCCCACTTCCTCCATTCGAATGCGGGTCAAGGTCGCTGAGAATTGCTTTGATTTTGTAGATGCCTGCTCCGATAAAATTGAAAACCTCGCCTATTCCACCTACAGAGGGCTATTGAACGACAACGAGATAACCGATAACCCAAGTATTTACGATTTTAACAATTGCGGTTTCGTAGTCCCTGGGGCTACCAACTTTTTGCTCGACGATCTGGCCGCCTGTGGTTTCAATAGAACCGTACAGATTTGTGGTGACAACGTGCTCCTAGATTCCGGAGACGGCTTTGATGCCTATGTCTGGTACAAGGACATCAATGGCAACGGACTAATTGATGCCGGAGATACGATTATAAGCGACGGTGATCCGGACAACGATCCCAGTACGATATCTGTGAACGATATTGGCACCTATATTGTGGACAAGCAGGTTGCCGATCCTTGTAAAGGCTTCCAGGAAATTATTAAGGTAGAGCGCTTTGGAACTACCCAGACCAATCCCATTATCGATTACCTCAATTCGGTTAACTCCGATGCTGATCCCAGCAATGATATACAGGGGGAAATCGTGAGCTGCTCCGTAGACGGGGACTTGCTTCCTAAAATATTCCTTTGTGGATCCAACGCTTCGGAACTGCTCCAAGTTAACATTCCGGACGCCCTAAGTATCGTATGGGAAAAATTGGATGAAGGCAGTTGCGCCCCTTCTGGCGACGATTGCGGTAACAAAAACGGAACCTGTACCTGGAACCAAGTTGCAACCGGCAACGCCTATAATGTTGGAACGGCTGGCCAGTTCCGCCTAATCCTCAATTATCAGAACGGCTGTTCTAGCCGCTTCTATTTTAATGTGTTCCAGAACACCTTGGATATTAAGTACAAGGCAAGCGATATTATCTGTAATACCCCGGGCAATATTACCATAACCAACTTAGGTAATGGGTACGGGTATCAGTTGTACGATGTGGCCAACAATACCATCGTAAGTCCATTTAGCGCCAATGCTGGCCCAAGTTTCGATATTACCACAAAGGGAGCATATCGAGTGGATGTTGTACAACTGGACAGCTCTGGGGTTCCCATTGATGGGTCCTGTATTTTCAGCACCCCGGAAATCGGAATACGGGACAGGGATTTTCAAGTTAACCTCGCCACCACCCCGGCGAGTTGCAATGACTTGGGAACAATAAACATTCAGGTCCTTAACGTAAATCCCAATTATTCCTATGAACTGCGGTTAGATGATGGGTCCAACGGCGGACAAGGTACGCTTATCGATGACGAGACCGCCCAGCCCGATAATAACTTTACTTTTAAAAACCTGAATCCGGGAAATTATATTGTCACAACCAAGACAGATGATGGATGTATTGATACCCAAAAAATAACGGTAGGCAAAATAGCGGACCTGACCCTCGATGCCCGGGTTTCCCAAAATATTACCTGTAAGGAGGGAAATATCCTGATGAATTCCTCGGGCGGCAAGCCGCCCTATACCTACGCCATATGGTCCTACACGGATACCGCGGGTATTGGAGGCAATCTTTATACTTCTGTTGGAGCTATACCCCCTTCCGCTTTCCAGACCAGTGTTATTTTCGATATTTGGGATCCAGGGGATTACACCTTTATTGTAGTGGATCGCAATAATTGCTATGCCTTTTCCAACAAAGTAAATATTCAATTGGTTCCAGCCGCCGATTTTAATCCCACTTCGATAACTGACGTTGTTTGTTTTGGTTCTGCAACCGGTAGAATCAAATTTAATTTATTGGACAGTCATGGATATAAATTGATCTATTACTTGTTCGAAACAGCAACATTTGACAATACCAATTATGATTATGCCGATGCCATTGCAACAAATACCTCTGGAGAATTTCCCGGTTTGACTGCTGGTGATTATACAATAGTTATAAATCAAAGAAAGGGTAGTGCATCCTGTGACTATATAGAACAACAAACCATTACAACGCCAACGAATGCCCTTAATGCCGAAGTGGTGTCAGTCCAGGAGTACACCTGTACCCAACTCGGAACCATTAAGGCACAGAATGTTGTCGGGGGCACAGCTCCCTATCAATACAGCATTGATGGAGTCAATTTTGTAGGGACCGATACGTTTTCAAATCTCACTGCAGGGACATACTCAATTACCGTTCGCGATGCCAACGCATGTACTTTTGTGACGGATCCCATTACCTTCGACCCATTAAATCCGCCAAGCGACCTAACTTTTACCTCCACCATTCCAACCTGTCCGGCACTTACCTCGGATCTAACCGCCACGGTGGTCAACGGAAATGCTCCATTTATCTTTGAGATAGTGGCCCCTGCTGCCGTCGCCGCCACATCCACAACTGGAAATACGGCAAATTTTGACGGTCTTGCAGCCGGTACGTATACATTTAAAGTAACCGATGCCAAAGGTTGCGAATATTCCGAAAGTTTTACCATTACCCCGATCACCCCAATTTCCGTAATCGGAAATTTAGTGAGAAACATTACCTGTTTTGACGATACGGACGGTCAGGCCCAGTATACCGTATCTGGATTCGGGACGTCCTTTGACTACAATATCACCGGGCCCTCAAATTTCTCGGGTACCGCTGAAACCAACGGCACCATTTCCTTAAATAATTTGGACAATGGCACCTATACCATTACCGTAACGGACAACACCACCAATTGTACCGCTACTGCGGATGTTACAATAGCTGCGCCACCTGCGGCCCTTACCCTTACCGTTAATGAAAAACAGCCTACCTGTACTGTCGACGGTAACGTTGTTTTGACTGCCAACAACGGTTGGGGAGGATATTCCTACACCATTATCTATCCCGATGGCACAACGACCTTAACCAACAGCACGGGCTCGTTTGGCACCTTGAATCAAAACGGCACCTATTCGGTTACCGTAACCGATGCCAATGGCTGTAAGGCTTCAGATACCTTTGACCTCAACGCGGCTGTGGCACCTGTGTTGGACATTACCGCAAATAGCAATTGTTTTATTGCTGCAAACGGACTTGAACTAACAGCCAACGTAACGGCTGGCGGGGACGGTAACTTTGAATACAGCCTAAACGGGGGAACATATACCGCAAACAACGTTTTCCCTGGATTGGCTCCCGGAACCCATACCATTACCGTGAGGGATGGAAAGAATTGTACCGCAACCGACACGATTACCATAAATCCTGAACTTACATTGACCGCTTCGGCCGCAAATATAACTTCCTGTGCCACGGCAACGGACGTTACCATCACCCCTGCCGGTGGGGACGGCAACTATGTTTATGCCTTGGTGCCAACAGGGAATACGCCTGCTACCTTCAGTACTGCCAACCCTGTATCCGTAACGGGCACTGGCGACTACGATATATATGTAAGGGACAACAACGGAAATGCGGGATATTGCGAAGCAATGTATAAAATTACGATCGCACAAGATCCAGCTGTAGCAATTTCGGAAACCCATGTTGATGTTAGCTGTAACGGAAATAATGACGGCTCGATCACCCTTGGTGCATCAGGAGGTGCCGGCAACTTTACGTTCAGTATTGATGGAGGTACAAATTTCCAAGTCTCCGGAAACTTTAAAAACCTAATTGCCGGAACCTACAACGCGGTAGCACGGGACAAAAACAACTGTCTGGCAACTTCAACCATAATTATTACGGAGCCGATTGCCCTTAGTGCAATCGCAGCTGCAACCGACTATACCTGCGCCACGGCTTCCCAAATTTCACTAAGTAATGTTGTAGGGGGTTCGGGAACCTATCAATACAGTATAGAAGGGCAAACGGGTTGGTTGCCCGCTGGGGGAACTACGGCCACCACATATGCCTTTACCCCGACCTTTACCGATGGGACCTATATTGTAAAAGTTAGGGATTTTAATGCCCAAACATGTTCCTTTAATACCAGTATTACCATAGCCCCACTTCCAGTGGCGCCCGTCTTGTCCACCGCCGTGACCTACAACTGCGACGGGTCCGGAAACTTGACCGTTACCGCAGTTCCAGCTGGGCCCTATACCTATCAACTAGAAGATATGGGAGGCGCTCCGATCGCAGGATATGACTATGCAACACAAGGGACTAACAATGTATTTACAAACATTCCAGTTGGAAATTATGTCGTACGCGTAAACTACGGGGCAGGAAACGCCACCATGGGCACCTCTTGTAACACAACCATCCCGGCCAGTATAGATGCGGGACATGGGTTTGCCGCAGCTATCACCAAGAGTGTTGATGTAAGTTGTAATGGCAGTGCCAATGGCAGTATTACTATTGAAGCTGAAAACTTTGGTCCTGGCGGATTTGAATACAGCTTGGACAATTTTGCCACCACCCTTGGAAGTAGCACTTTCTCCCCAGTAACCATCAATGCACTGACCGCTGGAAACTACAATATTACCGTAAGGGATGTGGACGACCCCATCGCTGGATGCACCGTAGTCCTAAACCAAAATATCGTGGAGCCTGCAATCCTAAGCATATCCAACCTGCTTACACCAAAAACCTGTGTTGCCGACGGATCGATAGCAATTAATGCCTCAGGGGGATCGGGAGGATATCGCTATCAAATAGAACAACCGGATAATACCGTCCTAGGACCACAATCGGGTACAGTTTTTAACGGTCTTGGCCAAATAGGGACATATACCATTACCTTAACGGATTCCAAGGGATGTACCACAACCGACACATTTGTCATAGCTACGCCATCAAATCCTGTTGCCAGTATCGACCCTGCTTCCAGCCTATGCTACTCTTCAAGTAGTCTTGCAACTATCGTTGTGGGAGCCAGCAATGGTTTGGCGCCTTATTATTACAGCATGAACGGGGGCCCTAAACAAACAACCAATACTTTTGCGGACTTGATCCCAGGAGCCTATACATTTACCGTAACCGATAGCAACGGCTGTTCGGATGTTGTTCCTTTCACCATTGAACCGGAACTGACGGCAAATGTGGTGCTTACCAAGGACATTGATTGTTCGGTTTCACCCGATGCAGTATTGAATTTGACGGTTAATGGAGGCTATTCACCTTTCACCTATGAAATGAGTACAAACGGTGGTGGTTATGTTGCGTATGCGGGAGCATTCCCATATGCTACCCTTACACCGGGTACCTATCAGTTCCGCGTGACCGATGCCCGAGGATGTGTTGGCGAATCGAATATTGTAACCGTTACCCCAAAAGTTGATCCAGTCGCCACGGCCACTATCCAGGAGCCGACCTGTAATGGGGAGTCCAATGGGATTGTTGAAATAAATATAGATACCAACTTCGGGACGCCCCCGTATCAGGTCAATTTTAATGGTTTGGGCTATTCCCCAAAAACCGTTTATACCAATTTACCCGCAGGAACCTATAGCTATACCGTTCAAGACAGTAAAAGCTGTACCTATAGCGACACGGTTACCTTAACCGATCCGGCTGCCATAACGGCCAATTTTATTGCGAATCCCATAACATGTGGGGGTTCAGGAAATATTCTTGGGTCCATAGACATTAGTGGCGTTACCGGTGGAACTGGGAACTATACCTATTCCTTATACGACAATTCCGGAGTCTTGGCCACCACAACGACAACCAACCCTACAGGGCCAACTTCGGCTACAAGTTTATCCTTCAGCGATTTGGATTTTGGAAATTACTATGTGAGAATCGTTGACGATAACAGTTGCGAATATAACTTTGGTCCATACCAGATTGCATCACCAGTCAATGCCCTTGATATAGTTACAACTGGTTCCGGCAACTGTATCACTGGGGTTACCTATGATATTAGTATTGTAAATGGTACCGGACCTTTTGAAATTCATATATACAATAGTGCCAGCGATCCCTATATCAATCCAAACGGGTTGCCTGCCACAAGTGGAACCCCAAATGAAAGAAACCATCGCTATTCCAATCTTTTGTTTGGTATAAGCTATGTCTTTGAAGTATTGGATACCGACACGGGATGTACCTACATTAAACAAGTTCCGGCGGTGGCCAGTCCTTCCCCAATAAATATAGATGCAACTGTTACGGATATTACTTGTAACTCCAGTTCGGATGGTCAAATTGACTTTTCGGTCAGTGGCTATGATGGTGATTCCTTGACTTGGGAAATTTTTAAAGATCCCAGTGGTACCTCAACCGGAATATCTGGTTCTGTAACCGGATTATCAGGTGCGGATTATGCCGATTCGGAAACAGGTCTGCCTCCCGGTGATTACTATCTGCTCGTAAACGAAACCGACCCAACGTCTACACTGTGCTCCAACACCTTTCCCTTTAGGATATTGGAACCTACACCTGTAGTACTTTCCCTTGTGGATCAAAACAATGCCAACTGCTTCCAGGATGCACAGGTAACTGTAAATGCCACCGGTGGTACGAAACCCTATACCTATGCCTTTGTACAAAATGGAGTGCCCTCTACCTCGGGTGTTTTTACAAGTAGTAATTACGCGGAGCTAGATCCCGCCGTGAATACCGACTGGGACGTATACGTAAAGGACGCTCACGGCTGCTTGGACCAATTGGATGTAGCGATCGCTGCCGATCCCCAACCTTTGATCTCTGCCATCGTCACCAACCAATGCGCTGCCGTGGAAGGGGATTTTACGATCCAAGTAACCCTCGACAATGCAGGTGTCGGTCCTTATAAACTCAGTTTGGACGGAGGAGCCTTTCAGTCGGCCCCCTCTTTGGTCAATGCCGGTGACACTTATACTTTTACCGGTCTAAGCTCGGGTACCCACACTGTTGAACTCAGGGATGCTAATGCCTGTGGCAACCTAATCCCCGGTATTGATATTTATCCCCCCTCGCATATTTCCGTGGAAATACAGGCCCAACCCACTTGTTTAGGGAATGACGGGGTGATCTTAATCAAGACTTATGGCGGATCTGGCAGCTATGAATACGAATTGTTTGATAGTCTAGGAGTAACTGTTAACGGCAGACAAGCATCCCCAACATTTACCGGACTGGATGCCGAAACCTATACTGCCTTTATTTATGATAATTTGGCCACTGGCTGTGATGCCTCTACAGCTATTACTTTAAGTTTACCGCCAGCAGTAGTATTTACGACGACAAAAACCGATGTTACCTGTTTTGGAGGTAATGATGGCAGTATTACTGTGAACCTAGATCCCTCTATGGTAAACTATCCATATACCTATGAACTTTATGATAGCCCGGTTGCAGCTCTGCCAATAGCAGGACCTCAGCCAGGCAATACCTTTACAGGCTTAACCGCAAAAGACTACGTGGTAAGGGTTACCTCCTCCAGATTGTGTATAACCGACGCAGATGTCACGATAGGGGAGCCCGGAATCATTGCTGTTCCAGCGCCGACCGTTGTAGAATTTGGTTGCACCATGGGAAACAACCCCAACAATGCTACCATATCCATCAACAGTGCAGGGATTACAGGGGGAAGTGGAATCTATGTACGTTATGAGTTTATCAATGACGATACCGCCACGACCGAACAGGATGGCGCCAATAGCACTTACATTGAAACCAACCCTCTTGGTGGAAACTATACCGTAAACGTATATGACGACCACGGCTGTATGGGAAGCACAACGGCCATCATTGCACCGTATATAGCGTTGATCGATGTTGTAGCAACCCCTACCGACCCAAACTGTAACCCCGGATCCAATGGAGAGGTTAAGGTCGATGTTACCCTTAACCCAGGTTTAGGGACTGCGAATTTGAAATACGATATCACGGGTACGGATGTGGCCTACACGGACACTTTTTCTGGAAATATTGACACTTATACCTTTACCGGATTAGGTGTCGGCAACTATTTGATTACCGTGACCAATACCGCCACCCTATGTGTCCTACAGCGTACGGTACAATTAAGGGAGCCCAATACGTTCAACATTAACCTAAATGTTACTGCTGACGTTGTATGTTACGGTAGCGCAACGGGAAGTGTGGAATTTTCCATCACCGATGCCACCTATGCCGCAGGCTTTGACTATCAGGTATTTGAACAGGGGACAAACAACCCTATGACCGGAGTGCTGAATCAGATCGATATGGGGCCAACCCCTTCGGTAAGCCTTCCAGAGGGTGATTACTATGTAGTTGTTACACAGGACAACAACCCATTGTGTACCAACCAAAGGAATTTCAGTATTGCCGGACCAAGTACCGCCCTTACGGCGAATACAGAGGTCACCCCGATTACTTGTGTCGGTTCTGATGGCGTAATTGAAATAACCGATGCCCAAGGAGGGTGGGGAGGCTTCGCCTATTTTGTGGGTACCGGGGCACCTACGGGAGCTGGGGATTATGTACCAGGACCAAGATTTAACTCTCTGGCCCCTGGAACTTATCAAGCATGGGTAAGGGACGCCAATGGGTGTGAGGAATTGATCCAAGACAATATCATTTTGGCCGATCCTGTTCCTATTTCCGCCGCCTTACAAGTAAACCAAGAGAACTGTACCAACCTTCAGGGTGAAATACAGGTAATTGGAACCACCGGTGGACAGGGAAACAATTATTCCTATCAACTTATAAAAAATGGTGCCCTTTATGGGTCGCCACAAGCTTCGGATACTTTTTCCGGACTTGGTGCCGGAACTTACGAGGTCCAGATCAGCGACCAATGGTCCTGTACTTTCACCACGCCCGCAGAAATTCTGTATCAGGAAATGAATGTAACCAGTGCTGTGGTAAAACCAATTGACTGTACCGTTGTACCTGGTGGGGAAATAACCATAACGGTACAAGGCGGCTCTGCCAATCTGGAATTTACAGCTACCTTCCCAGATGGTACCACTACGCTTACCAATACAGATGGAATATTCACTGGGTTGGACCAGGATGGGCCGTACTCCTTTACCGTTAGGGATCTGGATACTTCCGCCCCTGTCTGCGAGAAGACCGTTACCCAATCCTTGGATGCACCAACCTCGGTTACTTTTGACGCTCCCGATATTGTTGATGTCTCCTGTAACGGTTTAAGCGATGGCAGTATTACCGTTAACCTTATGCCGACCGCGGCAGGGGTAAACGATAATCCCGTTTATTCATACAATCTATACGATGCCACAGGTACCACCTTGTTGGCAGGACCACAAACAAATCCGGTATTTTCAGGATTGTCCGCTGCCACCTATCAGGTAGAGGCCATCTCCAGTAGGGGCTGTTCGGATAGACAGACGGTCGAAGTTAAGGAGCCTACGGCCTTATTGATAGATGCCACGGCGACCACCTTCAATTGTAATGTCAACAACATGGCAAGTACGGCAACTATTACCGTTGCTATTTTGGACGGGGCAACAACCCCTGGGGTTCCCTCAGGAACGGGTCCCTATTTCTACAGTTTGGACAATGTGAATTTCCAAACCTCGAATACGTTCACGATAATCGATACGGGCATACAGCAAACCCTTACCGTCTACGTTAAGGACAGCAACAGCTGCCCGGTCTCGGATACCGTCACCATTGAACCCTTGAACAAGTTTACGGCCAACCTTTCCCAAGATGTTGCCATAACCTGTGTGGGGGCCGAAGAAGTGACCATAACGGTTTCGGACAATGGGGATACGGCCAACGTATATACCTATGAACTGTTGCCTGTCGGCAACACCAATGCCACACAGACGGGCACTCCTGCTTATAATTCAGCCACGTTTAACCTAACAGCTGTGGGCAACTACACCTTTAGGGTTACAGACACGGCAACAGGATGCTACGTTGATACCGCGCCCTATACGATTGCGCCATACGACCTTATTAAAGTGGTCGCTACGGCTACTACCCCCGTAACCTGTTTTGGCGATACCAACGGAGCTTTGGAAATCAATGTTACAGGGTATTCCGGAACTTATGATTACGAAGTATTCGACAGTCTTGGAAACTTGATTATTCCGGCTACAAATGCAAATACCAGCGTAAATCCACGCACTATTACCGGATTGTCCGGAGGAAATTATTTTGTCCGGGTGACCGAAACAAATAGCCCTTCCTGCGTTGAGGATTCCAATACGGTTACCATTGCTTCCCCAAGCCAGGCCTTAATGGCCACGTTGACACCGGCCGCCAACGTTACTTGCGCCAATGATGCCGGGGAATTGATCGCTACCGTAAGCGGTGGATGGGGCGGATATGAATACCAACTTATCAATACGACTACGGGTACGACAGTTCAGGATTTTGATGCTAACGCAGTCTTTATCGGACTTTCGGCCGGAGATTACACCTTGAACGTTAGGGATTCCAGAGGTTGTATTGCAACCGGTACCGCCCAATTGGTACTACCAAACCCCATAACTGCAGCAATTACCGCCACCCCAACCATGCTGGCCTGTTACGGGGATACCAATGCCATGGTCAGTGCCATCAATGTTATGGGCGGACAAGGATCATATCAATATCAACTTAACTATTACGACCCTACGGGAACCGTGATCGACTATACGACCGGTGGCCAGATCACACCTGATTTCGACAATCTGGGAGCCGGTATCTATAGCATTACCGTATCCGACGGATGGGACTGCGATGTGGAAACCGCCAAGGTAACCATCAGCGATCCTTCAGGGGTAAGCAGTATGCTAGTCCGCACCAGGGCATTGACATGTACCCAGGATGCCATGTTATTGCTGACGGCTTCAGGAGGAACAGGTCCTTATGAATACAGTACGGACGATGTAACCTACCAAGCCATGTCTGGTGGAAATACGCATACCTTTATCGTTTCTGCCGGTTCCTACCGCTATTATGTACGGGATTCCTTTGGTTGTAAATCGATATTGTCCAACGAGATTTCGGAAGACCCTATAGCGCCCTTGACCATTGCTATTGACGAAACCGCTGCAGTTATTAACTGCAATGGGGAAAGCACGGCGACCATTTATGCAACTGCAGATGGAGGATTGGGGAACTATAGGTACGAACTGTACAGCGATGCGGCTTTGACCGCTTTGGTAGCCGGTCCAAAATCGAAAGGGATATTTGACAACCTCGTGGCTGGGGACTACTATGTACGGGTCACAAGTGAGGACTGTTCCGCGGTAGCCAATGTGGTAACCATTACGGAGCCCATGCCGCTACAAGTTGTGGACGATTTTGGAAACATTAGTTGTAATGGTTCGGCAGATGGTTTTATCACTGTGGAGCTCTCGGGAGGATCTGGTGAATATCAATATGCCATTTCTCCAAATCTGAACAAATTTGATAGTAAAAACACGTTTAACAATCTGGAAGCCGGCACGTATATCGTTATTGCACAGGACAAAAACGGCTGTTTTGAGCAATTGGAATATACCATTACCGAACCAGCCCCGCTGGAAATGACGGCCAATGCCTTACCAGAGATCTGTGTAAACAGCAATGACGGTTCGATCTCGGTTGCGATTACCGGGGGGACAGCTCCGTACAGCACTAGTTTAAATTCCAACGCCGACGCCGATTATGTTGCCGATCAAACGGAATTTACAGGCCTGGCTGCAGGTACTTATATAATCTTTGTTAAGGATGCACAAGGATGTGAAACCAACGTTGCGGCGGAGGTACAATCGGGAGTGAACCTTAATGCAACGGTAACACCATACTATGAATGTACTGGGGATGTACCCGATAATTTTATAAAGGTGACATTGGAAGATCCGAGTGTTGCTGGGGATGTCCTTTACGGATTGGATAGTGATGACCCCGCAGCCATGGTCCTAGATCCCGATTTTACCAACATGACGCCAGGTGCCCACTATTTGACCATCGCACATGCCAATGGCTGTACCAATACCATCGATTTCACCATTGATGCCTTTGAGCCTCTGGCCCTAACGTTACAGCAAAACAATCTCAATGAGATTACAGCTGTTGCCACAGGGGGCAAAAAAGATTACAAGTACAAGTTTAACGAAGTGGACAATGGATCGGATAATACTTTTTACATCAAAAAGACGGGTACCTATACAGTGACCGTAACCGATGCGAATGGTTGCGTGATGAGTGCCAACATAGAAATGGAATTTATAGATGTTGAACTCCCCAATTTCTTTACTCCCGATGGTGATGGAAAAAATGATTTCTGGGCACCCAAAAACACACAGGCATATCCACAGATACTAACTGTAATATTTGACCGTTATGGTAGGGAGGTGGCCCGTTTGAGTATCAATGACAACTGGAACGGACTTTATAGGGAAAAAGAACTCCCTTCCGGCGATTATTGGTACATAGTAAAACTCAATGGAGAAGCTGATGAACGGGAGTTCGTAGGCCACTTTACCCTATATCGATAAATGAACTTAACCTAAAGAAACCATGCGCAATAAATTGCTCATCCTTGTATTATTTTTGTGTGCCCTGGCATCCAAAGGACAGGAGTTGAACTCTCCCCAGCTCTCGCAATATCTGGCGGATAACCCTTTTGTGCTATCACCCACTTATGCTGGTATCGGGGATCATATAAAAATACGATTGAACGGGCTTGCCCAATGGGTTGGTATCAAGGATGCCCCTAGGACTTCGTCCCTGGCTGCAGATGCCCGTATGGGAAATAAATCGGGGATAGGAATCTTTTTGTACAATGATAGTAACGGATACACAAGGCAAATGGGGACAAGGGTTTCATTTGCCCACCATTTGACGTTGGATCGATATAAGGATGAATTCTTGGATCTCGGTATTTCTTACAACTTTAACCAATTTAAAATTGATATCAATGAATTTAACGATATAGACCCAAGCGTAACCGATGATAGGTCTACCGCCAACCACAACTTTGATGTGGGGGTTATGTACAGGATCAACAACTTTTATGCAAGCTTCAATGCCTCCAATCTTTTGGACAAGGACCTGACCAAGTTTAACCCTACTTTTGAGCCCAACCACCTAAGAAACTATTACGTTTTTACAGGATATAGGTACAAGAAAACCAAAAACAGCCGTTTGGAAATTGAACCTTCCCTACTTTACAAAATATTTGAAAGCGACGGTAGGTCCGAAACCGATTTGAACGCAAAATTCCGATGGTACGACTTTGATGATTACTATTATGCAGGGCTAAATTATCGATTTTTGAACGATCAGATAGGAAAGCCCTTATACTTGGCACCTTTTGTGGGGCTCAAGAAAAACAATTTTTATTTCGGATATTCCGTACAGATCATCATGAACGATATTTTGGCCTATAGTTATGGCACCCATGTAATAACTATAGGGGTAGATTTATTCCAGGGGCTAAGTAATTGTAGGTGTACCTATTGAAATTTTTTGGCTTAAATTTTATCAGTTACCCGCTATTTGTCAATAGTGGGTTGATTTATAGTAAATGCGGATAAATACTCGTTACTATTCCGCCTTTGCGTTAAACTGAGCTTGTCGAAGGAAAGGGAATTGGGTATTCTTATTAAATCAAAATATTCAAAGGGTAGAACTACTATCAACAATTGACGATTCTCTATTAACCAATGAAATCCGTCTTATTTATCACTTTTGGATTAATTTTGATAAAAATTAGACCACAGTGGGAAAGATTAGAATCAAGAATATAAAAGTATACGCGTATCATGGTTGCTTGGGAGAGGAAACCGCTATTGGAAGCGATTATCGTGTAGATCTAGAGGTGAATGCAGAATTGGACCAGGCTTCCGTTTCCGATCATTTATCGGATACGGTAGACTATGTACACCTCAACCGAATTGTGAAGGAGGAAATGACTATTAAATCAAAACTGTTGGAACATGCGGCCAACCGTATTCTAAATCGGGTTTTCAAGGAGGTTGCATTGGTAAAAAAGGCAAAAATATCGGTCTCCAAGATTAACCCGCCCATTGGTGGGGATGTAGAAATGGTTACGGTAACCTTAAAATCAAAGAGATCCCAAGAATAGGTTTTGAAACCTTAAAAAAAATACTACATTTGCACCATCAAAAATGGCATCGTGGCCGAGTGGCTAGGCGCAGCTCTGCAAAAGCTTGTACAACGGTTCGAATCCGTTCGATGCCTCACAAATCCCCTTCCGAAAACGGAGGGGATTTTTTGTTCCCGTACCCTTACAAGTGTTCCCCCGAAACCTCGGGGCTTTCGATGCCTCACAAATCCCCTTCCAAACCTGGAAGATATCAAATCATTTTAAAGTCCAGCATTATTTCCCCTTCTATTGAAGCCTGTAAGCGGTCGTCCTTGAATATTTGCCCGGTTCCTTTCGCTGGCGTCCCCGTAAAAATTAAATCCCCCGGATACAAAGTCATAAATTTGGACACAAATGCAATAATTTCAGAGAAACTATAAATCATTAATCTTGTATTCCCGGACTGTACCGCCTTTTCATTTATTTTTAGACCAAAATCGATATGGTTTAAATCCGGGTATTCCGATACCGACTTAAAGGAGGATATTGGCGCAGCACCATCAAAACCCTTACCCAGGTCCCACGGACCTTTCAGTTCCCTGTATGAATCAAAAATATCCTTGGCCGTAAAGTCTATTCCTATCCCAATTCCGGAAATATAGGTGTTGGCAGCTTTCTCCGAAATATCCTTTCCTGTTCTTCCAATTTTAATGACCAATTCCGCCTCATACCTTAAGTCCTTGGTAAACGACGGATATAAAATGTTGGCATTGTCGGTAACCAAACTGGATTCAGGTTTAGAAAAAATAATCTGATTTCCGCTTTTGTTTCCGCTTATTTCTTCTTTGTTATCAACATAATTCTTACCTATTGCGAGTATTTTCATAAAAGTGAAGCGTTAAATATTTTACTTTGGAAGCGTTTAAAACTTTATATATTGAAGTGAAATATAGTCATTCCAGCCCGTGCCGTTCCTGATTATTCCCTATTTAGGCCTTTTTGGGGTTGGATAGTCCGATTCTGCACCAAGCTGATGGAAAAAGTTTAAATAAGTTCATTAAAAACGTGAAATTCTAGTGTTCATTGAACATTTCTATTCCCCTTTCCAAGTCAAATTGATCTTTGGGCAAAAAGCCTTTGGCGATCAATACTATGCCACATATAATAAGAATGATCCCAAGACCCTTTTTAATAAGGTATATCCGCCTAAAGGTCAATTTTCTTTTTAATCTTTTTGCTAAAAGTATTTTGATTATATCTATACCTAAATATGCCAAAATCATGGTAGCGAAAAAAACCACCACCCTTTCAGGATCATTGTCCAAGCTAGGACCAACAACGATAATGATCCCCAACCAGAATACCAAAACCCCTATATTGATAAAATTCAAGAGAAATCCTTTAACAAAAAGCCCAGGATAATCGCCACTTGTTACCTTAAAATCTGGTTGGGTTTCCTTTACATCCCTTTTAGCTACGATAATAATACCGTAGACCAGTAAGATCATCCCACCAAAAACATAGAGTGCTGGTTCGTTGCTCAAATTTTCCAACAACCTAAAACTACTGAAGTAAGCAATGGTGATAAAAAGTATATCGGCCATGATTACCCCAAGATCGAAAACCAAAGCCGCCCTAAATCCTTTTATTGCACTGGTTTCCAAGAGTACAAAAAAAACAGGCCCAACCATTACGCTTAGTAGAAAGCCAAGTGGTATTGCTGCCTGTACATCTTGTAACATTCGTTTTAAGTTATTCGTTAAAGGTTAATAGTTAACGGTAACCTTAATTGTAGTTCTCTAAGATTATTGAACTTAATAATCCAACCTTATAATCACATTTTATTTATTCTACCCCCAAACACGGTTTTCTCGTCCATTTTCGGTGGATTTCCGTAAACATTGACTTCCCCTCCGGCCTTAACGGAGGCTTTTACATAATCAGTAGCAAAAATTGTGGCCCTGGAGCCAGCATTAACGTTGACGGTACTAAATTTTGTTTTAAAATCCTTGCCCTCATATATTCCACCTGTAGTAATTGCAACATCCTGAAGATTTGATGTTCCCGTAGCGGTGATAACACCACCGGATACCGATCTTACTAGGAATTGATCCACGTTTGCCTTAATGACCATTTCACCACCTTCCTGGGCCCTAAGTTCCAAGACATCCTGCTTTATTGCACCTTCACAAGTAATGCGGGCATCTTCATTTACATCAATAATTACCAGGGGTTCCGTATGATAAATATCTACAAAGGTTCTATATCCACTAAACATCTTGGTCAATGTCATCCGCACTTTTAGAACCCCCTCATTGTTAACAAGTGTTACCTTATCGGTATCGGCACCTGTTATAACTGCTTGGTTCTTATCAGATTGAATAAGATTTATGGATAATCCGTCATAACCTTTCACCTCGGTAAATTTGCTAAGTTCTTTGGTTATTTTGCCACTTTGGGCGTTAATACCCTTAAAACTACATAATATGACCGCCAACAATAAAATCTTTTTCATCATTTTTGGATTTTAGGTAAATTGAAATTTACAAATTCCATTGAACTGTATTTATTCCGCCTTTCCCAACAAGGCAAAATCCAAATGTCGTTTTATTAAATCCGTATTTTTCACCATAACTATAACTTCGTCACCTAATTGGTACATTTTCTTTGTCCTTTCGCCTACAATAGCGTATTGGCTTTCGTCAAAAATATAATAATCATCCTTAATATCCCTAATTCTTACCATGCCCTCACATTTGTTATCTATAATTTCCACATAGATACCCCATTCGGTCACTCCAGAAATTACCCCTTTAAACTCCTCATTTTTATGGTCTTCCATAAATTTTATCTGCATATATTTTACAGAATCCCGTTCGGCATTTGCAGCTAAACCTTCCATTTCTGAAGAGTGCTTACATTTATCCTCATAGCTCTCCGCTTTAGGGGAAGCGCCCCCATCCAGATAATGCTGCAACAACCTATGTACCATAACGTCCGGATAACGCCGTATAGGAGAGGTAAAATGAGTGTAATAATTAAAGGCCAATCCGTAATGACCTATATTATCGGTAGTATAAATAGCTTTGCTCATGCTCCTTATAGCCAAAGTATCTACCAAATTCTGTTCCCTTTTTCCTTTTACATCCTCCAACAATTGATTAAGGGAAGCACTAATGGACTTTTTATCCTTAAGGTTAAGCTTATGTCCAAAACGGGATATTATTCCGTTCAAGGCTATAAGCTTGTCTTCGTTTGGCTCATCGTGAACCCTATAAATAAAAGTTTTCTCAGGCCTTTGCTTTCCAATAAACTCCGCAACCTTTCTGTTGGCCAATAACATAAACTCCTCAATAAGCTTATTGGCCTCCTTGGTCTCCTTAAAATAAACCCCTTCGGGTTCAAAAGTATCGCTCAAACTAAACCGCACTTCCACTTTATCAAAGGAGATAGCGCCTTCCTTCATCCTTTTATTTCGCAAAATCTTTGCCAAACGATCCAAGGTCAAGGTAGCTTCAACGATTTCATCGCTTACGGTATAGCTGCTATCGATAATTGAAATATCTTCCGGAATATTACCATTTTCGGTTTCAATGATATGTTGTGCCTCTTCATAGGCAAAACGTTGATCGGAGTTGGTTACCGTTCGCCCAAACCATTGATTTTTCACAATGGCTTTATCATCGATTTCAAAAATAGCCGAAAACGTATATTTTTCCTCATTCGGCCTTAAAGAACAGGCGTTGTTGGACAATACTTCTGGCAACATGGGAACTACCCTATCCACTAAATAAACAGAAGTGGCCCTATCATAGGCCTCATCATCCAAAATGGTATCTGGAAGTAAATAATGGGATACATCGGCAATGTGTATCCCTACTTCATAATTTCCGTTCTCCAAAACCCTAAAAGACAGGGCATCATCAAAATCCTTGGCATCCTTGGGATCAATGGTAAAGGTAAGTACCTGCCTCATATCCCTTCGTTTAGCGATCTCTTGTGGCTTTATGGAGGTATCCAGGGTGTTGGCAAAGTTTTCTACTTCTATCGGAAACTCGTAGGGCAAGCCATATTCCGCAAGAATGGAATGAATTTCCGTATTGTGTTCCCCAGGCTTCCCAAGAACTTCAATAACCTTACCAAAAGGGGAATCGGCCTTATCTGGCCAATTTTCAAGTTCAACGATAACCTTATCCCCATCCTGGGCATTTTTAATGTTATCCAAAGGCACAAAAACATCGGTATACATTCTAAAATCGGACGGTCTTACAAAAGCAAAGGTCTTTTGCATATCCACAATTCCCACAAAAGTGGACTTAAAACGTTCCAGGACCTTTGTTATCTCCCCTTCCAGCTTTCTTCCACTTCTCTTTGGATAAATATACACCTCCACTGTATCCTTGTGAAAGGCCTTGTTCAACTTATTGAATGGCACAAAAACATCTTCATCCATACCATCCACCACAATGTACGCATTGCCCCTACCTGTTATGTCAACGGTTCCCTGATGATAACTTTTAGAGGAAACCAAAGCCTTATACTTTCCTGGACTTTCCTCAATAATTCTTCTTTTTTCCTTTAACTGGACCAATTTTTTGATAAGTTCGTTTCGTCCGTTACTATCCGAAATTCCTAATTGCCCTGCAATCTGTTTATAATTAAAACTTTTATCCGTATTTTTTTCTAGGATGGTAAAAATTCCTTTGGTTATTTCGTTTTTCTTTTGACCCTTGGCCCTTTTATGATTCTTTGACATTCAACTTCTTAATTTTTGGAAAATTACAAATTATAATCCATAGGAGATTCATTTCAAACCTTATCTTATAATTGATGCAACCAACAAATGGTTATAAACAAAGTATATAATACTTCTTTTTTCTTTTATAATTTTAAAAAATAAATGGTGGTTATTATAGGTTGTTAATACTGGAGATAAAATATGTCCAAAATAATTGCTGTTAACAAAATTTGAAATTTATGGACAACTTATACAACGATTGTAATATTGAATTTTGATTAAGAATCAACGAATTAATTATATTATTAACGCGTATTGATAACCTTTATCAACATCATTTTATTGATAAGTAAAATAGAAATAAATGTTAATTTGTGCTCAGGGAAGTATAATAACTTTTCAATATATAATCATAAAAAAATTATAATCCTTGGTGTTAGTTTTGTAAGGCACAATTTTTCAATGAGAATGAAATTTAGAAGTTAGTACTTATCATTAATATGTTAACAATTTACTAATATGTATAACGGATTTATAGTCAGGTAATTGTTATAATCTTTATAATTTTAATGTTCATAACCGTAACTTACTGAAAAACAAAAGGTATTTGTATTTTTGTATAACTCAAAATGTGAAGCGATGAAAATAGCTATAGGTAATGATCATGCGGGAACAGAATACAAACTTGCCATAGTAGGTCTGTTAAAGTCAAAAGATATAGAGGTAGCAAATTTTGGGACCGATAGTTCCGAAAGCGTAGACTATGCCGATTTTATCCATCCTGTAGCTAAGTCGGTAGAGGAGGGAAGGTCCGATTTGGGCATAATTATCTGTGGTAGTGGCAATGGGGCTTCCATGACGGCCAACAAACATCAAAAGATAAGGGCAGCGCTCTGCTGGACGAAGGAGATCACTATATTGGCCAGGGAACACAACGATGCCAACATTCTTAGTTTACCCGCGCGTTATATAGCGCTTCCGCAAGCGTTGGAAATGGTGGAAGCATTTCTGAATACGGCATTTTCCGGTGGAAGGCATGAAAGGAGAATAGAAAAAATTCCCTGCGTATAAGTTAGTAGTACAAATTAGGTTTTAATCAATAAAATGAGCCGAAGCTCTGCATCGAGTGTAGTATCTAGATTTTCATCATATGTAAAGAACCAGGAGTCTAGAATCAAGAAAAAAAGATTTTTTTCTTGATTCTGATACCTGGATGTCCGCCCGTTCCATTTTAATCGTTCCAAAAAATTTTCGTTGTATAAATAAGGCATGATAAATCTGAAATTTAAAGGATTTGATGAATTAACGGTTCGGGAATTATATGCCATTTTAAAACTTAGGAGCGAGGTTTTTGTGGTTGAACAGGATTGTGTTTACCAAGATTTGGATGGGAAGGACGAAAAAGCGCTCCATGTGCTAGGTACAAGGAATGGAATTCTTGTAGCCTATACCCGGATATTTGGACCTGGGGATTATTTCAGGGAGGCAAGTATAGGAAGGATAGTGGTAAACAAAACCGAACGAAAATTTGGGTATGGCAAGGACATAGTTAAAGCTTCTATTCTTATTATTAAAGAACAATTTGGTATGACCAATATCCACATATCCGCACAAACCTATCTCAAGAAATTTTATAATGACCTCGGTTTCCAAGAGGTGGGAGAAGGCTATTTAGAAGATGATATTCCACATATACGAATGTTATTGGAAAATAAATTTTGAGGGTTGTCATTTGTGACGACCAGTGTACCCTATATCCGCAAGGATAATATTTTCTAGCTAGTGCCAAACTGTATAATCGAATAGTTATTACCTCATTTTTTTTGATAAAAAAACCCCGAGGCATAGCCGTCGGGGAATCTTTGGATTATTGAAATTACTTTAAATTTTTATTAGGGATTTATTGCTAAGGTTAATATCGTCCAACATAGTATCTGTGAACTTATAGTGTCCCTTAGTGGTTATTATCTTGAATCGATTGGAATTCATTCGGCTCAAGGTATCCAAAAACAACCATTTGGATTTTAGCAATTTAGGTTTTTCGGATTTAAGACTGATATCAAAATAGTATTTACGCCCATTTTTTCTAGCAACAATATCCGGGGTAACCGTAATATCACTTCCTTTTTTTGAAAAGGACTTTGGATGTTCATATCCCTCCATGTCCGCTTTTATCCCCTCGAAACCATGGGCTTCCAAATAATCAATGGACTTCTTTAAGAAATCCATGTTTTCTAATTTTTCGCATTGTACCATAGCGTTAAAGGTAAGGTTAATTTTATAGAACAAAAATTTTTAAACACTGATTAACAGTATTTTAATATGAAAATTCTAATATTGTGGTTAATATTTCCACTTACAACCATGTCAAATTTCAAAAATTTAGGTTAGTTGATCCCTTCTTGGATTTTATTCCCCCAACAAATCATCGTTCATTTTTATTGATCAATGTTTTTCCTATCCGGGTTACGACATCCACCACCAAAGCATTGCCCATAAAAAAGGCACGTTTGGCATCGGTGACACCCTCCATTTTGGTATGGTCATCGGGGAACGTATTTAACCGTTCCAATTCTATTGGGGTTAAACGCCGCAAACCTTTTGGGGTTTGGACCACGTGTTTAAAACGGGATGGAGTTTTTCCACCTTCGCCGGTAATTATGGTACGGGAGGCATTGTCCAGGTTATCGGGAAATATCATGCTGCCCTCGCTATAGTCATATTCAAATCCCGTTGGGGTCTTGCGGGTTTCTTTCTTGGCTCCTTTCAAATATTCCCATTTTGGGTACTCCTCCGGGAGAATATAAAATTCATCTGGAACCCTCCCGTTTTGGAGCACATCGGCCAAGACCATTTTAGGCCCGTTAAAATCAGGGATGGTCTTGTTGGTGTAAACGGTATTGTTTTTATAGATTCCTGAATTTTTAAACGGAGAAAGCTTTTTATCGACATTAAAGCTTTCAGAAAGGGCTACCAAATCACCATTAATTTCAAATTGGTCAATCTTGCCATGGGTATTAAAATGGTTTGGACTGGAATGTACAACCGGAAATGTTTGGGCCATGATTCCCGTTTTCACGATCCAATTTTCCGGATCGGTATTTTCAAGGTTCTTGTAAATTGCGGAGGATTTGTGATATCCCAATATAAAGATCCGCCTTCTGCGCTGTGGCATCCCGTAGTCCGCTGCGTTGATCACCCTCCATTCCACGGCGTAACCCAGCTCCTCCAGACTTTTGAGTATCAAGGCAAAGTCCCTTCCCCTTCGTTTGGCCGGGGATTTTAGCAACCGGTCCACGTTTTCCAGGAATAGATATTTGGGTTTTCTCTTTTTCTCGCTCAGTATTTTATAGATGCTCCACCAAAGCACCCCTTTCTTACCAATGAGGCCTTTAGAATTTTTTAAGGACGTGGCCACGGAATAATCTTGACATGGAAATCCGCCAACCAACAGGTCTGCATCCGGGATTTCGGAAACTGGAACTTCGGCGATATCCTGATTGCTGTGGTTTTCGGGGCCAAATCGGGCCTCATAGACCAATGAGGCGTGTTGCTTTTTGGTAGATGGTTCCCATTGATTGCTCCAAACCACCTCGTAATGGCCCGTTTTTTCCAGTCCAAGCCGAAATCCCCCCACCCCGGCAAAAAGTTCTATGACTTTGAGTTTAGCCATATCAACCATGAACCTCATTATCTTCAACAAAGAGACAGAGCAGGGCTGCTATAGCCATGGAAACACCTCCTATGAGCAGGGCATTAATGGACTCGTTTCCAAAGAAAGACTTTAGTAAAAAACCTAGGATGCCCGCGGCTACAATCTGTGGGATGACGATAAAAAAGTTGAACACTCCCATATAGTAACCCATTTTCTCAGCTGGAAGTACGCTAGACAACATTGCATAGGGCATAGAAAGGATACTGGCCCAAGCAACACCTATCCCGACCATGGAAAAGAGCAATTGGTTGGGGTCTGTAATAAAATAGATAGATATAAACCCGAAGCTTCCCATAAACAACGCCAATAAATGGGTGATTCGCCGGCTTGTATATTTTGCAACAACCGGAAGCAAAAAGGCGACTATTGCAGCCAACCCATTGTATGCAGCAAAACATATACCGACCCAATCCGCTCCCTCATTATAAATTGCGGAAGCCGTATCGGACGTACCGTAAATATGGCTTGTAATTGCCGGGGTACTGTATATCCATAAGGCAAATAGGGCAAACCAGGAGAAGAATTGTACCAATGCAAGTTCTACCATGGCTTTTGGCATTTGAAAAATACCTACAAATGATTCCTTCAAACCGGTGAAAATGCCATTCTCAGAATTCTCCGCCTTCAATTTCCCTATATCGTCTGGCGGATATTCCTCGGTTTTTATAACCGTCCACATCACTGCGCAGTAGTAGGCAATTCCACCAATGTAGAACGACCATTTTACCGAATTTGGGATGCCGCCATCCGGGGCTACATTGCTTACCCCGAGCCAATTGGTCATTATAAAGGGCAGGGCCGAAGCAATTACGGCACCAATTCCGATAAAAAAACTCTGCATGGCAAATCCGCTTGTGCGTTGTTCATTGGGCAGCATATCGCCAACAAATGCCCGAAAAGGCTCCATGCTTATATTTATTGATGCATCCATCAACCAAAGCATTATCACCGCCATCCACAAGGCCGTTGAATTTGGCATAAGGAACAGCGCAATAGTTGCCAGTACCGCCCCACTAATGAAAAAAGGTCTTCGTCTTCCCCACTTTTTATGCCAAGTGCGATCGCTGTAGTAACCAATGATGGGCTGCACCAATAATCCGGTAACCGGAGCGGCAAGCCATAAAATGGGCAACTCGTCCTGGGCTGCCCCAAGGGTCTCAAAAATACGGCTCACGTTGGCATTTTGGAGCGCAAAGCCAAATTGAATCCCTAGGAATCCGAAACTCATGTTCCAGATTTGCCAAAAGGTGAGATGGGGTTTTTGTGAACCCAAAGAAATATGGGACATTAGTGTTTTTTTAGAGGTTGGATGAATGGGAAATTTTGATAAAAATAGCGTTTTTTTTCAGATTAGATCTGCTGTTTTACAAAATCAAGTCGAGTTCTTTTAACACAAAAGATCAAAAAACATTATAAACTTTTATCTTTGGAAGTAACTGGGAAAAGTATGTATCTATGAGAAAAATGAATGGGGGTTACCTAATCCTACTCGGGATCGGAATGTTGTTGGTAGCCTGTAAGAAAATAAACCCAGGGGCAGATGCCCCCTTGGAAAAACAAATCTTTGAAGTCAAAGAAAAATATGCCCCGGATAATCGGGTCGCTATTTTTAAGGTCGATGCCATAAAATCGGAAAAGGGCTTTGTCCTAAAAGGGGAGTCCAACCTCCCAGTTGCCGTGAGCGAACTTAAGGAAAAATTGGAATCGGAGAATATTTCCATTACCGATAGCATCCATCTTTTGCCAGATGCGGCACTAAACGGGATGACACAAGGGGTTATCCGGGTATCCGTGGCAAATTTGCGGAGCAACCCTACCCATTCCGCCGAATTGGCAACCCAAGCGACACTGGGCACGCCTGTGAAGATTTACAAAAGGGAGGGAGATTGGTATTTGATCCAAACCCCAGATCTTTATATATCCTGGGTAGACCACGGGGGCTTGGAACCCATGGCCGAACAGGATTTTTCTCGTTGGAAATCCGTTCCGAAACTTATTTTTCTCGAAACCTATGGAAATTCTTATGCTACGCCAGATGTAGGTTCCCAAACGGTTTCCGATTTGGTGGCGGGGGATATTTTGGAGAAGATAGGGGAAGAGGGTAACTTTTACCAAGTTTCCTATCCCGATGGCAGAATGGCCTATGTTGATAAAAATGCTTCAAAACCTTATGAGGAATGGCTCACCTCCATCAAACCGACTCAGGAATCTCTTGTGGCAACCTCAAAAACCTTGATGGGGCTCCCCTATTTATGGGGAGGCACTTCTCCCAAGGGAGTGGACTGTAGCGGCTTTACCAAGACCATTTATTTCCTCAACGGAATGGTAATTCCGAGGGATGCCTCCCAACAGATAGCAACGGGACAAGAAGTGGATTCTACTAGGAATTTTGAAAAATTACAGCCTGGGGATTTATTGTTTTTTGGTAAACGGGCAACGGATTCCACCAAGGCAAGGGTAGTACATGTGGGCATGTGGATCGGGAACAACGAATTTATACACTCTTCCGGGGATGTACATATTAGCAGTATGGACAAGAATGCTCCTAACTATGACGACTACAACTACAACCGTTACCTGCGCTCCCAACGCCTTCTTAACAGACAGGATAAAGGGCTGATCGACCTTTCACGAAAGGATATTTTTAAGGATTAGGGGGGACAGGTTCAAACTCAAACTCAAATTCAAAGATTTTTTATCTGGAGGACATTTATATAAAACAAAAATTTAATGTATAGGGAGTTTGAAACAGAGCGATTATTGATAAGGCCTACCTTAGAAGAAGATGCCGAATTAATTTATCAATTAATGAATACCCCAAAGTTCATCAAATTTGTTGGGGATAGACATATTAATTCAATTCAGGATGCCGAAAAATATATTCGAATTAAAATGCACCCGCAACTAAAGGCTCTTGGATATTCAAATTATTCTTTAATTGCCAAGGCCGATGGATCAAAAATAGGCACTTGCGGACTTTATAACAGAGATGGTGTTGATGGAATTGATATCGGATTTGGCCTTTTACCTCAATACGAAGGATTTGGATATGCATATGAATCGGCACATAGATTATTGAAGGCCGCATTTGAAGAATTTGATATTGAGGAAATCAAGGCAATTACATCCAAAGAGAATGTTTCTTCCCAACGTCTTTTAGTGAGGTTGGGATTGGAAATGATCGGCACCACAAAACTGCCAAATGAAAATCAGGAAATATTGCTCTACACAAAAACGTTGCCATAAAAAATAAGCACTTTTAAAACTAGTGGTTTGTGCTAGATGCGTCTTACCAAAATGGAAACGCCACCTTTGATTATGCAGGACAAAAACCAATGAAATCGAGAAAGCAATTAGCTTAACAGGTTACGCGGTATCTTGAAAAAAAGAAAACTAATGGAAATTCAGCTAAAATCAGAAATTACTTGTCCACATTGTGGACACAAAAAAGTAGAAGATATGCTGACAAATGCTTGTCAATTCTTTTATCAATGCGAGAATTGTAAAACGGTTCTTAAACCAAACGAAGGGGATTGTTGTGTTTATTGCTCGTACGGGACAACACCTTGTCCATCAATCCAAGAAAAAAATAGTTGTGCTTAAAATGCCAATGTTAATACATACAGAACGGATATAAAACCCGTGGGGAATAATCAAGTCAATTAACGAATTAAACTTTTATTAGCCCACAAACCGCTTCATCACTGCTAGATAAAGTTCTAAACCCCCCATTCCCTGACCCTCAGACTTGTTTTTTTATCCTGCTTTTGGAATATGGCGCTTGTAATTTAGGTTTACTCTTCCAACGCAAAAGCTATTATCTGGTTCCCTTTTTCCGTTCCCAGTTTCTCCCCGCCACAGGCCAGGGCAATATATTGTTTGCCGTTGACCATGTAGGTTGCAGGGGTGGCAAAGGCCGGGGCTGGAAGTTTGTATTCCCAAAGTATTTTCCCGGTGCGTTTATCGAAGGCCCTAAAGTAGCCATCCTTGGTAGCGGCTATAAACAATAGCCCATTGGCGGTGATCACCGGACCCCCATAGTTTTCCGAACCAGAGGTAGGGAAGCCTTTCTCTTTTAGGGACGGTGTTTCCCCCAGCACAACAGACCAAATATATTCGCCCGTATTTAAATCTATGGCGTGCATGGTACCCCAAGGGGGAGTAATGGCGGGTAGGCCCTTGCTATCCAAAAATTTATTATATCCCCTAAAATTGTAAGGGATACGGGGCTTTTTTTCCGAAGCTTTATTTTGGGCAACATTTTGCTTTGTTTCTTCATCGAATAAAAACTGGAGCAAGGCCTCTTTTTCTGGTTTTGGGATTTGTGGAAATCCCGGCATCATGCCTTTTCCCGTTTTGAGAAGTAGCGCTACATCTTCTTTTTTGATACGGTTTTTTAGGTCGATAAGTGAAGGATACCCACTAGCGGCAAGTCCGTTTCTATCTTTTTGATGACAAACCATACAGTAGTTTTGATACGTTTGCTCTCCAAGAGGAAGGGAAGGGGAGACGCCCTCATTTTTATCCATCTGTAGGAACCAGGCCATTTCGTTGGCATTTACATAGAGGATGCCATCTTCCGGGTCGGCTCCGGTCCCTCCCCATTCGGCACCCCCATCGTATCCCGGCAGGAGCAGTACGGGGTCCAAACTTGGTGGGGCATAGATTCGTTTGTCCGCCTTTGCTAAAATCAATTTTAAGGAATCCCTGTTATCCGCGTATGGGCTGATATCATCGGATCCCAGGTCAGAGGATTGTCTAGCAAAGGGTTTAGGCTTTACCGGGAACGGTTGGGTGGGCCAAGCCTGCTCACCATCCAAATTTGAAGGAGGTACAGGCCTTTCCTCAATATCGAAAAGTGGTTTTCCCGTTCTTCGGTCGAATACGTATACATAACCCTGTTTGGTTACCTGCGCTACCGCCGGTATTTTTTTGCCATCCCGTGTTATTGTGATCAAGTTGGGGGGTGCGGGCAGATCCCTGTCCCAAAGGTCGTGGTGGGTAAACTGAAAATGCCACAGCAGTCTACCCGTTTTGGCCTCAATAGCCAACAGGCAGTTGGCATAGAGATTGCTGCCCTTTCGGTCGCCCCCATAAAAATCGGGAGCTGCAGAGCCGGTGGGGACATAAAGAATCCCAGTGTCATCGTCCAAGGACATGCCCGACCAATTGTTTGCACCACCAATGATATCACTTTTATAGGCATCCTTGTTTTCCCAGGTTTCATTGCCGGGTTCCCCGGGGTGGGGTATGGTATGGAAGACCCAGGCTACAGCCCCGGTCAAAACATTAAAAGCCATAAGGTCACCAGGGGCAGCTCCCTCCGATTCCGATAATCTTAGGGGCATAATGATAAGGTCTCCGAAGATTGTCCCAGGTGTGTTAGAGACCACAAACTTGTCTTTTGCCGATGCTGGAAGGCCGGAGCGAAGATCTATTTTTCCCCCTTGTCCAAAGGAGGGAATAACCGTTCCCGCCAGTGCATTCAACGCATAAAGATCAGACCCCACCGTAAAAAATATTCTCTTGTCATTCTCTTTGGACCAGTACGCTACCCCTCTACGGGAAGACCCCGGAAGTTTAAGGGAGTCCCCGAACCGCCATACTTCCTTTCCAGTAGCAGCATTGAGGGCCACAGCACGTAGTCCGGCCGTTACCCCATAAAGCAGGGTATCGATAATAATGGGGCTCATCTGCATTTGCCCACTGTCCGGCGCTGAATAGGACCAAGCCAATTTAAGTTGGGCTACGTTTTCTGGAGATATTTGGGCAAGGGTAGAATAGTGGTTGCGGTCGTTTCCCCCAAGGTAAGAATTCCACTTTGTGTAGTCCTTGGTTTTAGTGTCAAGTTTTTTTTCACAACCTGTGAACAACGTAGAAATAACGCAGACAGTTAGAAGGACCCTAAGGGTAATTGGCATGGCAAGTTTGGTTTTAGGCTTAACAGCCTCTAAAATAGGAATTTCTGGTTGTAATGCGGTATTTATAAGGTGATTGTGTTTATCAATACAGCTTTAAAGTTTGGTAAATAAAATCCGTTAATAATTTAATAGCATATACATTCCAATCCCTGCCAAATATCCAAGAAGTGCCAAGAGGGAAATTCTCTTAAGGTACCAGATGAAATCGATACGAAGGATACCCATAATCGCGACGCCTGCCGCAGATCCGATTATCAGAATACTTCCCCCGGTACCAGCGCAAAATGCCAGGAGTTCCCAAAAATTATGATCGGGCGGAAATGTCTCCATGGAATACATACCCATTGCGCCGGCCACTAGCGGTACGTTGTCTATTATGGAGGACAGTACCCCGATTATGGTGTTGATCACATAGATACTGTCAAACGTCTGATCCAATACCGTAGAAAGTTGTAACAGGTGCCCGCCGGTCGCCAAGGCTGATACTGCCAAAAGAATACCAAGGAAAAACAGGATGCTAGGCGTGTCAATTCTTTGCAGAACCCTAACGATCGAAAGGGATTTTCTATGACTTTCCGGTTTGTTGCGGTGAAGGACTTCGGTCAATACCCAAACAATACCAACCCCGAACAGAACCCCCATAAATGGGGGCAAGTGTGTGATGGCCTTAAAAACGGGAACAAAGAGCAATAATCCTACCCCAACTGCAAAAACCAGGTTCCTTTCCGACTTCGGGGTAGCTTCGGCATCCAAATGTTCCTGATCGGTCAACGTTGGACTTTCAATATTTCCCTTCAACCGAAAACTTAGGGCCACCAAAGGCACCAACAAACAGACGATGCTGGGAAGAAAAACTTCCTTAATTATGTTTAGGGCCGTAATCTGTCCCCCTACCCAAAGCATAATGGTAGTAACATCCCCTATGGGGGACCATGCACCACCTGCATTGGCGGCAATAACCACCATCCCGGCAAAGAGCCAAAGGTCTTTAGGTTCTTTTAGCAATTTTCTTAGGAGCGTAGCCATCACAATTGCCGTTGTAAGGTTGTCCAAAGCTGCAGAAAGGAAAAAAGTGATCAGGGAAAGTACCCAGATCAATTTCAAACGGCTCGTAATTCTAATGCGGTCCGTGATAATGGAAAAACCATGGTGTACATCGATCAGCTCCACAATCGTCATGGCGCCCATCAAGAAAAATAACACTTCCGAAATATCCCCTAAATGTGCCACAAGGGATTCCGATACAAATGTAAATGCCTCCTCATCGCCTAAATCCGGAAAAATCGTAGCCCTGCCGTAAATTAGGAAGACCCAACACAATACCCCGACGAGTAAGGCAGATGCGGTCTTGTTTATTTTGATTTGATGTTCCAGCGCGATAGCCAGATAGCCGACAATGAAGACAAGAAAAACCGTAAAATACATCCGAAAAAATGGTTAGAGTGATAAGGTCTAAGAAAGGTAATAAATAATTGATTTTGAAATGGGAATAAGCAAAATTAATTTTTTGTGGATAACCGGAAATAATTATCCCGAAGCTTCGGGATTATGCGAATCCGCCTGCATCGATAGGTGCTGGTAGATGTTGAGGTATATTTTTATCACAACTTCTAGCCATTCCCCTCCTTGGAGGGACTAGGGGTGGGTCCTTCATATTTCTACCCACCCTTAATCCTCTCCCAAGAGGGGAGGGATTCGTTTGGCTTTTTAAATTTAGGAAATCCAACATTAACAATTATGAGCTAGATTTCACGAACTGCGTGCTTAATACATTTGAAGTTTTTCCTTCGTTAACTAGATTTCACCACCTGTTCCCAAATATTTTCCATGTGGATCGCCGATACTTCCCCTAAAAATATCGGACTGCCGAATAATAAATGGTAAGCACCAGCAATAGCACAAGTCCGGCGGCAAGAAATTGCAACGCACGGTGGATGTTCTTGAATTTTATGGCAGCTATTTTGGAATTGACATAGATCTGTTGGCCCAACTGATCGAACAGGCGTTCCTCATCCAGGCTTATTTCGTAAAAGAGTTTTGAAAATTGGCGAATATCGCCAAAGGAAGATATCACATCCCCAAAAAAGAAGATGTTCTTATCGTAATTGGCCTCTATCCTTGGTATAAAGCAGCGGATGCTATAATATACGGAAGCGATAGTGCTGGCAAACCAAAGTCCCGTAAGGACATAGAAACCAATATGGTGGTCTACGTGTTCCAGTACCGTACCTAAACTTTGATAAATAAAATTTAGCAGGATACCGTAAAAAGAAAGGATAAGCCCCGCCTTGAGTTCAGAAGCCTTGATAAGGTTGGAAATATATTGGATGCTCCCCCAATAATGATCTACCAGGTCGTCCGTGTGCTTGTTCTTTATATGTGGGGCTACCAACGGTTTTTCGTCTTCTTCCATGATATTGGGTTTCTTGTTTGTGTTATGTTTAGTGTTTGGTGTTCGGAGTTTAGTGTTCTGTGTTTCTGGTTTTGAAAAATGTAGCAACTTTTTGAGCTTGAACCTGATACTTGCACTTGAACTTTTTTCTACAACTTATTTAATCATGTTCAGCTTATGCGAACATCCCCCTTTCTCCCCCTTCAACGGGGGAATCCCATTTTTTGTTTTTTGCAGGTAGGATTAAACTTTGACCCTTGAACCTTTTTACCGCGCACTGCTACTGCGAACTGCCATCAGAACCCTATTCAATTACCGCGTATACGGTCAATGGCTTGGATTTGTTCTTCAGGTCGAGGCTCCCTATTTTTTCGCAGATGAAGGACTCCTTGATCTGTTCATAACATCCTTCACTGATTACAATTTGATTTTCTTTGGCTGCGTCCTGCAAGCGGGCAGCGGTGTTTACCGTATCCCCGATTACGGTGTAGTCTAGTCTTCTGAGACTGGCGGATCCGATATTGCCAGAGATCATTTCCCCACTTTTAATGCCGATAGAAACTTTGGGCTTAAACGTTTTGTCCTCCTTGAACGCTGGCAGGCTATTTATCTGATTCCGCACGGCTAGAGCCGTATCTATGGCTCTATCCAAATGGAATTCTCCCCTAAAAACGGCCATTATGGCATCGCCAATAAATTTGTCGATAAACCCGTCCTGGGCAATGATTTCCTTGACCATTACATCAAAATAGGTGTTGATCAATTGTACCACGGTATCAGGGGCCGCAGTTTCGCTAATGGATGTAAACCCGCAAATATCCATAAAGACCACGGTGCCCTCTATGGTCTCGTTGGCCATTATCGTGGATTCGTACTCCCTACTGCCCATAAAATTGAGAACGTTCTCATCTACATACATCTTTAGGATGTTGTTTTCCTTGACGGCCTGGAGGGTCTGTTTTAATTGAAAGGCGTGTTTAAGGGTCTTTTCCATGGTGATGGTAAGATCCTCGAAATTTATGGGTTTGGTGATAAAGTCGAATGCCCCGCGGTTCATAGCGGTGCGGATGTTGTCCATATCCCCGTAAGCCGATACGATAACCGATTTGATCAAAGGGGTGAGCTCGTTCAGTTTGGTAAGCAACGTAAGTCCGTCCATCTCTGGCATATTGATGTCGCTCAAGACGATATCAACATCGGGCTGTTCGGAAACCTTTTCCAAGGCGTCCCGGCCGTTTACGGCAAAAATGAACTCGTATTCCTTTTCCCTTATTTTTTTGCGGAACTTTTGTTTGATGAGGACTTCCAGATCGGTCTCATCATCGACAACTAGTATTTTCGACATCACGTTAGGGTTATTAGTTTTTCCTTTAAAAGCTTAAAATCCAATGGCTTGGTCAAAAAATCATCCGCTCCCAACTGTTTTGCCATGGTGTGGTTCTCCTCATCGGCATAGGCGGTAATCATCATTACTACCGGGGGTGGTTTTACGTAATTTTTTTTTATGGTCTCCAACAGTTCCAGTCCACTCATTCCAGGCATGTTAATATCGGATAGGATCAGCACGGCTTCCTGTTCCATAGTTTTCATAATGTTTAGGGCCTCTTCCCCCGAAAAGGCGAAGACGAAATTAAGCTCCTCTTTCCTTATTTCTTTCCGGAAACGTTGCTGGAAAAGTATTTGCACATCTTTTTCGTCGTCTACTACTAAAATCTTCATACTGTTTAGGATTTATTGATTGGTAAAGTGATAGTGAATTCGGTAAATTGCCCGGGCTCTGAGTCTACGGCCAACGTCCCCCCATGTGCCCGTATAATATCATAGCTCATGGAAAGACCCAGGCCGGTACCCTGTCCGGAGGGTTTAGTGGTAAAGAACGGCTGAAAGATCTTGCCCAATATTTCTTTGGGAATTCCAGAGCCATTGTCTTTTACTTTGATTTCAACCTCTTGCCCTACTTTTTTGGTGCTTACCCATACGGTGGGGTTTTTGGCACCGTTCGTTTTGGAAGCTCCTTCTCCCGAAGGGGGGGAGACTGCATGCAGTGCATTGGTGATCAGATTCAGGACAACCCGCCCTATATCCTGGCCCACCACGTTGACCTTCCCGATTGTTTCGTCAAAATCCGTGTTTAGGGTGGCGTTAAAGGTTTTGTCCTTGGCCCGGAGCCCGTGATATGCCAAACGCAGGTATTCGTCGGCAATAGCGTTGATATTTGTAGGTTCCTTTTCCCCGCTGGTATTGCGGCTGTGCTTTAACATTCCTTTTACGATGGCATCCGCCCGTTTACCGTGATGGTTTATTTTTTTCTGGTTTTCCCTAATGTCGTTAGAAATCTCGATGGCCTCCTCCTGATTACCTGCCCGCAGCTCTTCTTGCATCTCCTCGATCAGTTCCGTATTCACCTCCGAAAAATTATTGACAAAATTTAGCGGGTTTTGGATCTCGTGGGCTATTCCCGCGGTAAGTTCCCCAAGACTTGCCATTTTTTCGGCTTGGATAAGCTGCGCCTGGGTAGCTTGTAGGCTTCTATAGGCATCGGCGTTGTCCAGGGCTATGGCGGTATAGGAAGCCAAGTTTTGTAACAGGTTTAAATGGAAATCGGTATATGCATTTTTTTCAAAACTCTGGATGGTAATTACTCCCAGCACCCGATTTTTTGAAATTAGCGGCAGATAGATGATCGACTTGGGCTCTTCCGCCTTAGTACCATCTTTAAGACCTTTTTCCGGCTCATTAAAGGTTTTGATGTATTTAGTGTACTCGTTTTTTAGGTCGTTGATAAAGACCGGTTTTCGGTTTTCGATGCACCATACGGGGAGTTGGTCCTTGTTCTTGGTGTCCCTGGAATAGATTGGATATTGTTTCCCTTTCTCCATGGCCAACCGGTATTCTATTTCGTCTTTTTCCGGATGGTAGATGCCGACTCCGAAGATGGAGGCATCGGCCAGTTCGTTGACGTGCTCGTAGAGTTTATGGAAAATATCGTCCAGATCAAGGGATGCGGTAATTTTTTTGCCGATCTCGCTCAGCAATTCCACATTCTTTTTTCGGTCGTTCTCTGCCTGCAAGGCCTTGGCATCGGATTCCGCGGCCTCTGTCCGGAGTTCCATTTCCCGTAAGTGGGATCGTTGGCGCTCCTTCAACATAAATTGCCTACGTTGTAAACGGGTAACCCCGAAAAAGAGTAGCCCTAGGAGAAAAGCGTAAGCACCATAGGCCCACCAGGTTTGCCACCATGGGGGAAGGATGGTAAAGGACAGTTCAGCCGGATTGCTCCAGACCCCGTTGAACCCCTTGGAAGCTACCTTAAAAATATAATCGCCCGGGGGCAGGTCACGATAATTTTCACTAGTGGTCTTGGCCGAAACGGGGCTCCAGTTCTTGTCTATACCCTCCAGGAAATAACAATAGACCAGTTTGTCCGGATTCTGGTACTGAAACCCGTTGTAGTTAAAGCTTAAATAATTTTGGTCATACGGCAGGGAAAGACCCACCGGAAGATTATAAGGTTTTGTTACGGTTTTCCAGCTAACGTGGTTTTGAGCCAGATAATTGGAATCCCGGACAGCCATGTTCTTTACCCGTAAACTATCCTTATCGGACAAAAATAGACTATCCGCTACGGCCCTGTTTTTGTTGATTTGGGCATAGTCCTTAAAAATCTGCTTTTTGTCTAGGATGTTAAGGCCGGTAATGTAGCTTGGGTAAGCCGTGGTATCGTTTTTTATAGGATCCATCACCGTTAACATCTGTCCCTCGACTCCGGCCCAAAAACGACCATTTTTGTCAAAAATGAAGCTATTTTCGGCAAAATCCACATATTTCAGACCCTGTTGTTTTCCTAGGGTCCGGACCTGCCACTCCGGATGCCCGTCTTTGGTTTGGCCAATTGGTTTTAGGATGGACAGCCCTTTGGAGGTGCCGTTAAAGATTTCGCCCTGGTGCCCAATTATCGCATACACATCATTAGCTCCTAGCCCATTTTCAGTGGTAAAAGTTGTAATTTCTTGGGAAGCTAAATCTATTTTCACTACTCCTTTGGCCGTGGCTGCCCAAATATTGTTCCCTTCATCCTTGACTAAGGAATATACCACATTCGAAGCCAAGCCCTCCGTTTCGGTCAACCGGAACACGATATTATTTTTTGGATCAATTTTTTGAATTCCTGAACCTACTCCACCGATCCAAATATTGCCCTCTTTGTCCTTAATTAAAATATTGTTTTGAAACAACTGTTCAGCCGCGGTGGGCAAACTACTTTTAAAATCGGAAGTTTCCAGATTTATTTTGAGAATTTCACCTTCTGATCCACCCATCCAAAAATTTCCATTTTCGTCTTCTACAATAGAAGATATAATGTTGGTTTCCAGGCCATGGGCAGTGGTCAGCTGTTGTATTGTTTCTTTTTTCGGATCTATTATGCTGATTCCGACGGCATTCCCGCATGCCCAAATCCTATCTTGGGAATCTTCCAAAAACCGGGTAGCCCAGTCAGAGACGAGTCCTTGCTCTTTTCCTAATAGTTTTAAGGTCTCGTTTTGAGGGTCATAAATATTGATGCCGCCACCTTGGGTTCCGATCCAGATTTTCCCGTCCTTTGCTTGTAATGTGGCCCATACGGAACCGTTACTTAAACCGTCCTTGTCCGTAAAATTTCCTGGATTGGGACCCGATGGGTCTATTTTGTATAGCCCCCCTTGATAAATAGCGGCCCAGATCTGTCCTTGATCATCTTCGATTATGTTGTTTACCAATTGCTGGTCCCCTAGGGCATACCTATATTTTTTTAAAGCGTTTTCTTTCTCGGAATACGAATAGATTAAGCCATCTCCTGTACCCAACCAAACTTTTTCGTTACGGTCTTGAAATATGCTTGAAATCCCTGTTTTACTGTCTAAGCCGTGATCTTTGGTTAAATGGGTGATAGTTCCATTTTCACCGTTTAAAATATTGACTCCGCCAGGTTGCCCAATCCAAATTTTACCCGATTTATCTTCATAAATACTGTAAACAAAATCCGTTATCAGCCCTTCCTTTTTACTTAAACTGTAATTTTTGCCATTTTTAAGGTCTATAATGTTTGCGCCCTTATTGGTGGAAAGCCAAATGCGTCCCTTCTTATCCTGCATTGGCGAAATGGCAAATGCTCCCAACAATCCCCCCCCTTCCCTAAATTGATGGATCGTTTTATGTTTTAGGTCGATTATATTGTATCCCACCCCCCTATTCGGTATCCAAAATTTACCATCCCGGGCTTCGAGGATGTCATAAATATCCCCATAATCAAGACTGCTGCCAAGTTCATAGATTTGTTGGGCCCCAAAATCGATAACGGTTATTCCGTTTTGACGCCCCGCCAGCCAAAGTCGTCCTTTTGAATCCTGAAATAGGGTGTAGGCAAACCCTAAATTTAGGCCTTGATCAGAACCGTAAATCTGTAAATTTTCCGAATCGTATCGTATTATACTGTTGTTGGTTCCTATCCAAAGCATTCCGTCCTTATCCTTCATTACACAAAAGGGCGTTCCCGGCAGGCCAAAATTGGAATCTACCCCGAGGATTCCCCTACTGGCATCGGGAGGGATGTCCAAATACCCCGCCTTTACGAATTTTGGTGTTCCCAAAGGCCTTACTTGGATTGCTAAATTTTTCTTGGGCAAGCTGTCCAGGTTAAAGGGAGAGGATGGCAAGCTGTTCCAATCAAACGGCTTTTGTTCCATCGGTTTTTTCAAGGGATGGGAAATTCCGATGTCAAAGGGTTTGGCAGGGAGCTTATCCCAATCAAAATGTTTTGTGGGCAAGGGTTTTATCTTGGAGGGATCCGTGGTGGCCCAAGTAATCGTATCCGGTTTGGAAAAATGGAACTTTTTGACCGTTGGTTGGCTGTATTCGTTGGTCGTTGACGACAGGGGCGGTGCTTTTTTGGTGTTGTTACAACCACCAAGCAAAAGCGTTATGAATAAAAGAAATAAATAGGAACGGGCAATGGTCAATAGTTTGTTCATATTGGTGGTTTATAGCTGTAATTTAATCATAAATTGTCTGAATCACGGATTTTCAATAGATTATCGGATTTCACGGATTCTTTTAGTTGTCTGAATTATGATTTATAGGATTAAATGATTACTATTTTTTAGTCATTTTCTAAATCCGTGCCATCTGCGTAATCTTTTTTTTCTGTGATTCAGACAGTGGGTAATTGAATAATAAACTCTGTCCCCCGTCCGACTGGGTCATCCGGGCGGGCATCTCCCTTCTTCGTCTCCACTTTCAGTTCTCCCCCATGTGCCTTAATTATATCATAGCTCATGCTCAATCCCAATCCGGTACCTTGTCCGGCTGGTTTGGTGGTAAAGAAGGGCTGGAATATTTTGTCCAAAATTTCCTTGGGAATACCCGGGCCGTTGTCTTTGACGCTGATCTCAATCCCCCCTTGATTCCCCCGGAGGGGGGAAATGCGCTTGGTACTCACCCAGACCGTGGGTTTATAATCCGAATTTGAACGCTCCTTTGCTGATGCTTCCGTTACGGCATAAAATGCATTAGTGATCAAGTTTAGGACCACTCTGCCTATGTCCTGGGGCACTATTTTGACTTTGCCTATTGATTCGTCAAAAGCTGTTTCCATGGTTGCATTGAAGGACTTGTCCTTGGCGCGGAGGCCGTGATAGGCAAGTCGGAAATATTCGTCACAGAGGGCGTTGATGTCCGTGGGTTCTTTGGTGCCGCTACTGCTACGGCTGTGCTGTAACATTCCTTTTACTATGGAATCTGCCCGTTTGCCGTGGAAACTTATTTTTTTCTCATTTTCGTTGATATCGCCAATTAAGTTCGATACCTCTTTCAGATTTCCCTTGGCCAGTTCTTCGCTCAATTCTGTGAGAAGTTCGGAGTTTACCTCGGAAAAATTATTGACAAAATTTAATGGGTTTTGAATCTCGTGCGCGATCCCGGCGGTGAGTTCCCCGAGCGAGGCCATTTTTTCGGATTGTATCAGTTGGGACTGGGTAGCTTTTAAATTCTCATGGGCAACCTCCAAATTATGGTACGCCTTTTCAATTTCCCTAGCCTGGGCGAGCTCTTTTTCTTGATTTTTCTCCCGTTCCCTTCGCATCAATCGTTGCCGCATTGTTCGATCAAAAATAAGAATCGACAGAACGATCAAGAGCGCATAGCAAACATAGGCCCACCAAGTACGCCACCATGGTGTTGCTATGGTGATGGGCAAGGTCAATCCGTTTTCGTTCCAAACCCCGTAGGCGTTGGAGGCACGAACCTTAAACGTATAATTTCCGGGATCTAGGTTGGTATAGGAGGCGTAGTTGCGGTTGTCGTATATCCAATCAGTATCGAACCCTTCCAGCATATGGGCATATTGGTTTTTCTGTGGATTGGCGTAGTGGAGGGCTGAAAACTCAAAACTGAGGTCGTTTTGGGTATAGCCCAGGTCCATTTGGTCCAACGTGGCCAGATTTTGTGTTATGGGGGATTCCTCGCCCATGGATCTAACTGATTTGTTGGAGATCAGAAAGTCAGAAAGGATTACTTGTGGAGGTACTTGGTTGGCCGAGATCTTGTCGAACTCGTTCAATCCATGGTCTCCCCCAAAATAAAACTTGCCATTGGATGACCGTACCCCACCTAAAGGAATAAAATTGTCGCCTCCCAGACCGTCTTGGGAGTTGTAATTGATAAAGGTTACCTTGTCAATTGTCTTACTGTTTACCATCTGGGACAGGCCGTTTTGGGTAGATATCCACAGCTCCCCGTTATCTCCAGGTACGATGGTGGACAGATAGTTGGTAGGCAACCCGTCCACCTCGGTATAATGGGTAAATTTCTCGGTTAGTGGATCAAACTTGTCCAGCCCCCCGTTGGTGGCGATCCATAGGGTACTGTCGTTGGCCAAATATAGGTCACTAATAAAATCGTTGCTTAGGGAGTTATTATTTCCAATCCTGTGGGAATAGGTCTTAACGGCGTGGGTTTTCCGATCCATTCGGTTAAATCCATCGCTATCCGTGGCAATCCAGACATATTTTGGACCGATTTCTATATCCTGAATGTTGAATCCCTTGATGGCATCATCGACTTGTTTTTCTTCCAATAGTGATTCAATCGATTTCAAATTAGTTGGGTCGTCCAATGTAAAAAGTGCTATTCCATATAGACTGGTCGTAGTTGGGCCTGGGACGTTCCATTTTTCGAAACTGTGGCTATCGTCTGAAAAATAGCGAAGCGTATATTTTCCAGTTTTCAGTTTCACGGTGTCTATAAAAATGCGGTTTTTAATGCCCCCTCCGGCGTGGAAGGATCTGGTTATGTTGATCGATGACCAAATTGTATCCTTGGCGGAGTTTTCCAACCATCCATAATCGGCCATTGATGCCGCATCACCTTCCCCTACGGTAGCGACCAAATAGGTGCCGGCCTTGTGAATTTCTATCGATTGGGTTAGGTCCTGATTATCCGTTACTTTTTCGATAGCCACTACTTTTTGTTTCTTGGTTAGCCATTGGTTTATCTTATCCGTTAGGGCCTGGGGGTAGGTTCGGGTCATTTTGCTCTGGATTCGGGTAAAATTTCCGGTCTCGGGCCTAAAAATGTTCAGTCCCCCATTGGTGCCGACCCAATAGTTGCCCTCATCATCCTTTTTAAGGACCCGGACGGCATTGTTGGAAAGACTATTATTGGAAAGGGAATCGTACTCAAACCTGCGCACTTCCTTATAGTTGGGATCGAGCTCAATAAGGCCATCGCCCCAGGTGCCCAACCAGATTCCACCATCGGCATCCTCGACCATGCCCCGTACCGCACCCCCATAGGTATCGTTTACAGCAGGGTAGTCAATATGCCGGAACGTTTGCTTCTGTTCATCAAAAACATCAATCTTGCCTCCCCGGAGGCCTACATAGACGGTGCCGGGATGCACTTTGGATGCCAAAAGCCCAAAAACGGCATTTTTACCCATGGTCGTGGCATCCGTGGGATTGTTTTGGTAGAGTTTAAAAGGTTTGCTCAAAGGATTGTACTTAAACAGACCTCGATTAACGGTGCCAAACCAGAAGATACCGCTCTTATCCATGGCAAAGCGTGTCGTGATAACTTCGTAACCAAGATTTTTTATTTCTAGGCTTCCGGCAATTTTCATCTCCTGAAAACGGTCGGTGATGCCATCGAACTTTAGGACGCCCCTATAGTTATTGGAAATCCACACGTTCCCGTCCTTATCCTGTCCTAAGCAGTTCCATTGGTTGAAGAAGTTTAGTGGGGCATCGTGGTATTCCTTGATGGTTTTTATGATTTCGGTCTGCGGATCGTATTTGTAGATTCCGTTGCGGGTTGTAATCCATATAATACCGGCAGTATCGGCAAAGAGGGCCGTAACCCCATTTTCGGAAGTTGTAAAGTCAATTGAATCTTCATTTTTGATGGTTACCGGCATAAAAGGACTTTCAGCATTTTTGGCGACCAGCAGGCCATGTATGGAACCCGTCCAAAGACGACCTTTATGGTCTTCGGCAAAGGAAGTGGTGAAGCCCGTTGCTGGCTGGATGCCATCCTGATCGTTAATAAGGTATTCTGCAGGGTTCCATTGGTCGGCAATCGGATCATAACGCATAATTCCATGGCCGATCGTCGCGGCCCAAAACCTGTTTCCCCGATCCATAAAAAGGCCGAATGCCATGTTTGCGTTTCCGGTGGTATGGAACTGTTTGTTAAAATCGTAGTTGACAAAGCTATTTTTGTCCCGGTCGTATTTAGAAATGCCCAAATCCGTGGCTACCCAAATATTGTGGTCCGCATCTTCCAAAAGCCCATAACAATTGTTGTTGAGGAGGCTGTTGGGATTCTCGGGTTCGTTCTTAAAGGACTGAAACGAATAGCCGTCATATTTTTGTAGTCCGTTGGCTGTTGAGATCCAAAGGAGGCCGAAGCTATCCTGGAGAATGCCCAGTACCGAAGTGGCGGCAAGTCCGTCCACAATTGAGATATATTGGGGATCTATTTCTTGGGCCCGTACCGCTGGGCTTAGCAGGGAGAAGGACAGGAAAATCCCAAACCACAATGTTCCATTTAAGTTTTTAAGACCGGTTTTTAGTTTTTTCATTGGTTTTGGTTTTTATTGATGTCTGGATCACGTAATTGTTTGCATCACTGATTAAAAGGATTACTCGGATTTCACTGATTTTTTCTAATTCAGACAGTGGGTATTTGAATGATAAATTCAGTTCCCCGTCCGACTGGGTCATCTGGGCGGGCATCTCCCACCATCGTCTCCACCTTCAACTCCCCTCCATGCGCCTTAATAATATCATACGCCAATGATAACCCTAACCCTGTTCCACTTCCAGTGGGCTTGGTGGTAAAGAAGGGCTGGAATATTTTATCCAAGATTTCTTTGGGAATGCCCGGGCCGTTGTCTTTGACGCTGATATGGACCTCTCCCCCAGCCCCTCTCCCGGGGAGAGCGGAAATACGTTTTGTACTCAGCCAGATCGTGGGTTTATAGCCTGAATTTGCACTCTCCTTCGCCGAGGCTTCGGAGACCGCACTTCGACTTCGCTCAGTACATGCGTAAAATGCGTTGGTGATCAAGTTCAGGATTACCCTGCCGATATCCTGGGGCACTACGTTGACCATGGGAAGGGATCCGTCAAAATCGGTTTCCATGGCGGCGTTAAAGGATTTGTCCTTGGCCCGCAGGCCGTGGTAGGCCAGGCGCAGGTATTCGTCCGCCAGTTTGTTGATGTCCGCGGGTTCCTTGGTACCGCTACTGCTACGGCTGTGCTGGAGCATCCCTTTTACGATGCCGTCGGCCCGTTTGCCGTGATGGTTTATTTTTTCCAGATTTAGTTTGATGTCCTTGGCGATAGCTTTCACTTCCTCAAGATCTCCCTTTTCGATTTCCTCGTTCATTTCGTCCACGAGTTCGTTGCTCACTTCACTGAAATTATTGACGAAGTTCAAGGGGTTCTGTATCTCGTGGGCAATACCGGCGGTGAGTTCGCCCAACGAGGCCATTTTTTCGGACTGGATGAGTTGGGACTGGGTGGCCTTTAATTCGGCAAGGGTATTCTCCACGCTCTGCTTGGCATGTTCCAACTTGGTAAAATCCTCATACCGGGCATAGGCGATCGAAAAGGCTTTGGCCAGTGATTTTACCAAATCAATTTCGTCTTCGCTTAATGCAGCCACATTGCCAACATACAGCATCCCTTGGGGAAACGGTATAAAATGCAGGTCCAGCGATTCCGGGGGCGCCTCGGCACCTTGGTATGCCTTTTGGTTTTGGACCTGTCCCTGTTCCATCATGGATCTGGTCCAGGCCAAAAATTCTGTCTTGTTCCAATGCTGGTGATAGACCTTCTTCTTTCGCCAATGGGCAATGGAATTTGTGGTCAGTTCATTGGAACCGAAGGCCAGGTTCAGTACGCCTAAGGAATGTCCGTCTGGGGCGGATAGATAAACCTCTACGTTTTCATTATTTTCATTAATGATAAAGACCCCGCAGCGGATAAAGGGTACGTCCAAGGTGGTAAGTTCATTGAACACCAATGGGGTAATACGCTGCAGGTCTTCGGTAGACCGCATACTGGCAATTTCTCCCCGCACTCGGTCCAATGATGTCTGTTTGATGGCTTCCCTTGCTTGGGCCTCGGCCCTGATAATGTCCAGATAACGTCGGTAAGTGAGAGAAAAGACATTGGTAAACCTTTTTAGAATCTGTTTTGTATCTTCGGACAACGTTTCCGTTAGATAAACAAAGACCCCGCCTTCCTTAAAATGAAAGGTATTGATAATCTGAAGTTCCGGGTATTTGGCAATTTTAGGGAAATGGTAGTCGGGTGCCTTCTCCAACAGGTCGTAATATTCTTTTACCTTTTTCCCTTTAAGTTCATAAGAATAGTAATCTTCCCCATTTGACCATGATTTATAAACTCCCTGTAAAAGCGGATGGATATCGGTATCCAGATTACCCGTAACGACCTCTACCACTTCGTTGTTTTCTGTCGATAACGGGGTAGACCAAACCTCCATTATAGGGGTATCCTTAAAAATAATAATTCCGCATCTTTCGACATCTATCCCCAATTTCATCAATTCATTAAAAACAACAACGGTTGCCCCGGAGATATCCATGCTGCTGTGCATGGCCATTGCTTTGGCCCGGACCCGCTCCAAGGCCGCTTCGATCTGCGCTTCACGTGCCTGTGCTTCTGCTTTTTTAAGATCCAGAAAACGGGTATAGGTTTGTTCAAAGACTTTAGCGAAACGTTTGAAAATATCGTGGGCTTCTGGCACTTGCTCTAACGTGATGAACAACAAATAACCATACTTAAAATAAATGACATGATCTATTTGCTGTGTGGGGAAAGGACCGCCGCTTTCTTTTAGTTTTTTAATTGCTTCGCCCATTACCGGAAGGGTGCATAAATAGTCGTAACGCGAAGCCCAAGCTTCGCCTGCATATTCGTCAATGTACATGGGCACACCTGTTTTGCGGGCTTCGTAATAGGTGAGAAACACATTTTCTCTAGGGGTTTTGTAGGGAGGCATTGTCCCTTTTTCAGAACTGAACCATTCAGTGGATTCCTTTTCTCCATAAATATTAAAAGCGCACCCTCTGGTTTTAATGCCCAAAGCCCTCACTTGGGTGTCCAACAAAAAGGAAACCTCACCCAATTCATCGCTATGTTGCATGGCCATACTTCGGCTTCTTATTTTTTCCAAAGCCGCTTCAATTGCAAGTTCCCGGTTTTGGGCCTCTACGGCTTTGCGCTTTTGTTCCAGTTCCTCAATGGTTTCTTCGAGCAAAATAGCGGTGGTGCGCTTAACCTTTTCGGTGCGTTCTAGCTTAAATTCTGATATGGTCAAGGCTTTGTCGGCATCCTTTGCCGCCTTTGTGAGCACTGTTTTTTCTTCGACTGTTAAATGGGTCGCCTTTTCAATAAAATCTAATATAGTTTGGAGGTTTTGATCCATTGATATTCGTTACTGGTTAAGATTTTGTCTTTTCAATCTTTCCCCTCCTGGGAGGGGTTAGGGGTGGGTTTTCGGTTTTGTTCATTATTTTTCTTTTAAAGCCACAACACAACAGGTATTATTGTGAAACTCGTGTTTGCCTGTTTTTGATTTTCCGAATTCTCCATAGCAAAAAAAGCCAACCATAGGTGCATTCCAAACTTGTTGCACACGTTCTATTTCTTCAGACATCATAAGGCCGAAGGATAAATGGCGACTGATACAGGAAAACATAATCAAAGCATCTGCTTGTTGCTGATTTTCATCTTTTAAACTTTCACATTCTTTTACAACGGTATCTATGGCATCAAAATCTGGGGGTAATGAAAAACGCACTCTGGAGCCTTGTGGCACATTACCTGCACAAATGAGCGAGCGATCTTCTTTATTGGCAAACATAGCTGTTCGTATTACGGGAGACATATTTTCACGTTCCAATTGTAATGGATAGTAAGAACTGATATTGGTAACAACTTCCTTATTGGAATCTAAATCAATCTCAACTCCTAAATATTTCATAACCATATCCAATGCAGGTTTGTCATCTATGGTATAGACAATATTACCATTGCTTTTGGTTACAGTTTTAGTAGTACCAATCGGTTTCCAGCCACAAGTAGCAATACCGCGAACGTCAATATTATCTTCATCTATTATAAGAGCCAATAAACCATTAGAGCTGCCTTTGTTATTAGTAAATGCCAAGGGTGCCTCCAAGGCTAAATCATCTCCTGCCATACCTCCAAAAACGGTAACTTCGTTGCCAAAACCTTCAATGATGCCTTTGGGAATTTCTTCGCCATCTACGTGCAACCATCCTGAAGCAATTATAAATGCTGGATTAACAAAGGTTTCTTTTCCAACCACACCTATTTGTATTGCATTTTCATGGGTTGTATGCACACCAGTCTCTAGGAAATGGATTCTAAAATGTGCTGGATTTATATCGAGCAGCATCGCGGTTACACTCCCTTCCTCGATATCGCCATCAATAAATTCGCCTGCGGTTGTCGCACCAAAGATTGCAATTCCTTCTTTATCAAAAATTTCACAAATGGCTTCGCGGTCTTGTTTTATAGAAAGGAACACGATTGCCAAAGTGGGTTTGAAGTCAGCTGCTATACTTTGCTGAAATGCACTTTTGAATTCCTCGGTTGTTTTTCCTTTTATTGATTTTGCTTGCATAGGCGATTTAATTGGTTGATGATGGTTTTACCCACCCTTAATCCCCTCCCAACCCGCCAGAATGACGAAGTCGGGCAGGGAGGGGAGTATTTTGTTTTAATTTTTAGATATTGTCTTGAAAAACAGCTATTCCTAAATGGATTATTTATCCAGGGAAATACAACCGATATTTCCCTAGCCTTTATCATTCTTTATAACTCTTCCCCTCCCTGGAGGGGTTAGGGGTGGGTTTTCGGTTTTGGTTCATTCTTTTTCCTTTAAAGCCACACAACAGGTGGTCAGATTGTGCAATTCCAGATTACCACCAGTGGCCCTGCCCAGTTCTCCATTGCTGAACATACCTGCCATGGGCACGTTCCATACATTTTTTATGCCTTCGGGTTCTTCCGTCATCAATGGGCCCAAGGACAGGATTCTCCCGGCACAACTGAAAACAATGAGTGCATCTGCTTCTGGCATTTCAGCATTCTTTAAATTTTCAACGCCTTTCACTACCTTTTCCATCACATCCCAATCGGGTGGCAAAGAGAAGCGGACTTTTGATCCCTGAGGCACAGAACCACTGGTGTAAAATGAATGATCTGTCCAGTCTATAAGCAGACCTGGCCGCATGATAGGGTCACCATTTTTACGTTGAAGTTGTAGTGGAAAGTTGGCTGCCAGCTCTACCAGAACAGCTGTATTTTCAGGATTAATGTTCTCAAGTCCGCCGTATTTTGTGGTAATATCCAACATCGGTATATTATCAACGGTATAAACATGGTTGCCCTCACTTTTTGTTACTGTCTTTTCGGTGCCAACAGCTTTCCAACCACAGGTCGCAATGCCGCTTACTGCTACTTTTTCTACATTTATGGCAATGCAAAAAATGCCAGCATTGCTTTCCTTTCCGTTTGTGAACACAATGGTTTCGGAAAATGAATAATCGTCGCCTGCACCACCACCAAAAGCATTCACGTTTTTGCCCACTACATCTTCAAAGCCTCGGAGCACTTCTTCGCCGTCTGCACTTGGATCGGTCAAACCTATTAAAAGGGCAGGTTTTGTGAATTTTTCCTTTGATTTTTTTGCAATGCCTTTTGCAACTTCACGGTAGTTTTTATTGGGATATTCTTCAAAATAAATTTGAAAAAAATCTTTGTTCATATCTAGCAACAGGATAGCAGCTGAACCCTTTTGAGGATCTTCATCGATAAATTCGCCGTGGGTGGTACACCCAAAGATGGCAATGCCTTGCTCATCCAATAGTTTGGCAATTGCGGTACGGTCTTGCGCAACGGAAATGAAGGTAACGGCAAGGGTAGGGGAAAAGCCATCGGCCATACTTTGCTCTAATTCTACCGCGATTTCTGAGGTGGATTTTCCTTTGATCGATTTTGCTTTCACGGGTTAATTATTTGGTTTGGTTAATGATAGATTTAGTTCCTCACTATTCTTGTGAGCCTGACTAAAGCGCATAGCCGGAATTGGTAAATTCAGATTGCAAAGTCATTGTAGGTTATGAGATAATGGTAAAATAAGGGGAAGGTTGTTAAAGTTACTAAAATCCTAAGGTTATGGGTTTATTCCTAAGGGAATTTTTCATCTACTTTCATCCTTGTCCTTGTTATTGGAAGTTGTTGGGATCTTACAAATAACTCAACCACCATTTGTCCTTGTTGTTGGCCTTGTAGGCCATATATTTTTTACAGAAAGGATAAAGGAGCAATATCACCCCTATCCACACAAAATACACCACGAAAAGTGGATAGCCGTAGATCGCTAGGTCTTGGCCCATAAAACTTTTTGCGGTCAAGATCATATCCTGCCAATTGCCGCCAAAAGCCATCATCCCCGCAATCGCCAAAACATGAATCACAAAGACATGCAAGAAATAATAAAACAGAGGCACCCTACCGAAGACCAAAAAGAAATCCGTATACTTATTTTTAATGTTTTCAATGGTGTGCAAAAAGAGGAGCGAAGGCCCTAGCGTAACGCACAGATATAACAATGAAGGCGGGTATTTGGTGACATTAAAAAATGAAATTACGGATTTGGCCCAAGTATCTTGAACGGTCCAAGGCACCAAATCGCCATATATATTACTTCCCCTTAGGACCAAAAACAAGGCGAGTGCCCCAAACCCCAATCGCAAGAGCCATTTTTTTCTTATGGTTGGATCAAAATCCTTTTTATAAAAGGTGCCAAAACAATATCCAAGAGCCATTACCCCAATCCATGGAATAAGTGGATATTGAATGAGGAACGAAGAATTTGGTCCAAAAACCAACATATTCTGTTGGTGCAAAAGATACCATATAACCGCTTGGAAACTTTGGCCCTGCATTACGATACCATCCAACAGATTGTGGCCGGCGACAAGAATAATTCCGAAGATGAGAATGGCTTTTTTAGGCAAAAGAATCAAAAATGATAAGCAAACCATGCTAAAACCAATGGCCCAGATAACCTGGACCACAGGAAAACTATAGGTAATATCAAACGTCCAGATGAGGTTGTTTACCACCAATTCCAAAATAATAAGCCAAATTCCCCGCGTCAATAGAAATTTAAAAAGCTCGGGCTTGGTCTTTTTACTGCCGTATAAAAAGGCGGAAGTTCCTGCCAAGAACACAAATACCGGGGCACAAAAATGGGTGATAAAACGGGTAAAAAACAGCATTGGGGTGGTGGTTTCCAAATTGGTCGGGTCATTAAAGAACGAGCCGTAATGAAAATAATCCCTTACGTGATCCAAGGCCATGATGACCATGACGACACCCCTTAAGATGTCTATAGATTCTATTCGGTTGGTTTTTGGTATCATTGATTATATGATGGTTAATTGTTCATAATTCTGAATTTTTAGAAATCGTCACCATCCACATCCTTAATAAATTTTATCAATCCACTAAAATAGGATTGTGGATCATCGTATTGGGAAATATGGCCCGCATTCGCAGTCAAGCTTCTCCCTTGTTGCACTTGGGTGCCCATCCATTCCATATACTTTGGATCCATGGTGTCGTATTTGCCACCGATCATCAAGGTTGGGACTGTTAGTTCTTTTAACCTATTGGAAATATCCCAACCTTTTAGCGTGGCATTTCCTGTCACCCCAAATTCGCTATATCCTTGCATATAGATGTAAATGTTCGGGTTGAGGTGGTTAAAGGCCCGGCTGACGAATTCTGGCCATTGGTTTAGGGGTTTTCTTAAAATGTGCTCGGTATAGTAATAATTCGTGACCAACTCTGTATATTTTGGATTGGCAAAATCACCTTTTGCTTCAAAATCCTTGATTTCCTTATAAACATCTGGAGGTAGTTGGGCACCCAATACTTCGGTATATTTTTCGTATTCGGGAATGCTCGCCATCATATTGGAAATGATCAATCCTTTTATATTGTCCTGATACTTCAACGCGTATTCCATCGCCAAAATTCCGCCCCAAGATTGTCCGAGTAAATAGAAGTTGTCCTTGTTGAGGTTTAGGGCTTTCCGAACCTGTTCCACTTCTTCGACAAAATGGGGAATCGTCCAAAGGGTGGAATCATTGGGCTTGTCGCTGTAATAGGAATCGAGCTGGTCATAATAGATGTATTCGATTTCTGCATTGGGCAGATAACCGTCAAAATTTTCAAAGGCTTCATGCGTACCACCGGGACCTCCGTGAAGCAGCAAAACCTTCATTTTGGGATTGTTGCCCACCCGTTTTGTCCAGACGTTGAAGGTACCTTTGGGAGTTTCAATCGGAATCATCTTGATGCCTCCCGTTATTTGGTCATCGCTATTGGAATAATCGAAATAGGTGGATTTGCAATCGGTTTTGGTTGTTGATTGTTGTTTTTCTTGGCAACTTAAAAGTAGCACTGCGGAAATTATCAGAAAGTAAATTGTGCTTTTCATAATTGGTTGGTTTTAGTTGATTTATACTGGCAAAGTAATTGCTTGCTGTTTGGCAATGACACCTTGCAGAATTTTTATGTTAGTTGGTTTCATTCGCTTTCAATACCCTTAACAGATTTCCGCCTAGGATTTTATCGATATCTTTTTCGCTGTATCCCTTTTCAACCAAAGCTTTTGTGATCAAAGAATAGTCGGTAACATCATCCAATTGTTGCGGGGTGAGAATGATACCGTCAAAGTCGGATCCCAATCCTACATAGTCGGCCCCGACCAATTTTACGATATAGTCAATCTGGTCAATGAGCATGGATAGGGGGGGACGAAATCCTTTTGTTTCCTGGTTATACTTCTTATATAGATAATCCAATGCATAAAAGCCATCCATACCTGTATTTAGGAGCGAATCAGTTTCCGTAGCATGCCTTTCCAAAAAAGCGGCCTCTTTTTTGTCGAAGCTGGGATCGATAAAGCCAGGGTGAAAATTGATCTGAATAACTCCGCCATTTTTAGCAATGGCCCTTATTTGATCATCCTTCAAATTGCGGCGGTTGTTTACCAAGGCGTACACCGAGCTATGCGATGCTATGATAGGCTTTGTGGTTATCTGGATTACGTCCCAAAAAGTTTGATCGCCTACATGGCTCACATCTACCATCATGCCAAGAGCGTTCATTTTTTGGACAACCTGTCGACCAAATTCCGTAAGTCCTTTTTTCCCTTCGGAGTTTAGGACCACTTGTTTGTTCTGTCCATCTTCGGAGAGGCCGGGGGACTCGTTTGCCGCGCTAGTGGCCCACGAGGGGGCAACATTGTGGGTAAGGGTTAAATATCTGGCACCACGCTTATATAGCGCATCTAATTTGTTCAGGTCATCTTCTATCATATGGCCGCCTTCTACACCAAACATAGCCGCTATCTTATTTTGCCCAACGGCCTTAAGCAATTCGGCATAATTGGTTACTTTGCTTATTTTATCGGGATTGCGCGCTATCACGGCATCCAAGGTGTCCATTTCTTTGTTGGCGAATGCAAAGGGATCTTTTATACCACCATCACAATACACGGAAAAGATCTGCACATCTACCCCGCCTTTTTTTAACCTTGCAAGATCGCTATGGGTTTTGCCGGTTAGGTCACTGTCGATTATGACACCTGTTTCCACCGCTTTCATCAATATATCGTTGTGGGTATCTACCACAATGGCGTTTTGGTGGATTTCCTGATAGGTTTGGGCGCTAAGTTGAAGAATCGCAATATTAGCGAGTAGTAGCAGTTTAATTTTCATTTTTGTCATTTTTGGTCCTTCTTCATTCGAAATATTTTTATCATAATCTCTAACTTTTCCCCTTAAAGGAGGGGTTAGGGGTGGGTTCGTTTTGGAAGGAATTCGTTTGCACCAATCAAAACCCCGATCACCACCCTCATAATTTCACCAATGGCGTATTTGAGGTATTTTGTGGTTTTGCCTTGGTTGAGCATATTTTTTCTAATGGTTTTAAAGATTTTAATCATGGCTTTGTTTGTTAGAAAGCTTTTTAATTTCTGATATTTTTTCTAAAGCTAATTCTATATTTCGCACAGAACCATATCTATTATCCTTATAAATTTTGAAAAAAGTAATTGTTGATGGATTTTCAAAGAATGCTTTTGAATCTATAGGCGTGCAATACTCACGATATTTAAAATCTGAAAAATCTTGTTTTACTATTGGGATCCAATCTATTCTAAATGATTCACTTACATCGTTAAGTGCCTGATAAACACCATATAAAATTTCATCGTAATACGATATTAATGCCAATTGGAGTTCATTATCAGAAATAGTCTCTATACCTTTTGATTTTAATACCTCAAAGGCGCTTGATTGTGATTTAAATCTTTCAAAAGAAATAATTTTCCCCATCCAATTGTTTAAACTATCACCATAGTTTCCCGAAGCAACTTGTTCTATTAACCGATTTGTTAATACGTTGGCTTCCTTTGCTTTAATTAATTCATTTGATAAAGCAATGGAATCATTTTTTAAATTTTGATTAATTAAAAGCAGGATTTCTTGTTCATACTTATGATTCTTTCGAGCATCATTCCAATTGTTAATTTGTAAAGCAATCAAAATACCAATCACGACCAGCACAATCTCACCGACAGCGTATTTGAGATAATTGGTTGTTTTCCCTTCTGCGAGAAGGTTTTTACGGATATTTCTAAAGAGTTTTATCATAGTAATTTAGTTTTCCTCCTTGCCCGACTTCGTCATTCTGGCGGGTTGGGAGGAGCTAGGGGTGGGTTTTGGAGGCGCTTTGTCATTTTAAATTTAAAGAAAGGCGGGAATCTGTTCCAATTTTGCATTCATTTCCTCGCGTAGGCGGGAATCTGTTCCGGCATTGTGTTCATTTCCCCGCGAACGCGGGAATCCCATTACCAGATCGATCTCAATGATTTATTCGTTAAAGCACATAAGGGAAAAAAGGAATTACTGAAAATTTATAACCTTTTGCTTCCCAAAGAACAAACCAAGGCTGAAAGTGAAATAGCCATTTAGATATCTACCTGCGCTGAAATTGTAACGGGTTCCAACACGGTGTGTTTGTTTTTTAATTCCTGGGTATTTGGATCCGCCAGAATGGTTTGTAATTTTTCCATGTCCGTTACTTCAAATACGATCACTATCGAATTGGGATCATCGGTATCCTGAAAGGTTTTAAAACTCGAAACCGCAGGGGCAAATATTCTTACCCTGTCTTGATGGCCCTTGAGCCAAGTGTCAAAATCGCCTACTTTGTGGCGCCCTACTACTGTTGTTGTCATTGTATTTTGATTTGAATTGTTATTGCCTACTCTATTCGGTTTTCGGCTACTCCGTGATATATTTTAGCATTGCATTCCTGTTTATGTCTGTCCATACATTTAAGTATCCGCGCTAGAAAGTTTGAGAACGAGGCTTTGGAAATTTTTGCAATTGATCTGATCGATTTTTCTCTTGTTGATGATATTTTCCAGGTGGTCTCATATATTTTAATTTCCTTGTCGATGTTGCTTTTTTAAGCGAATGTTGTTGAGAAGCTCCACAAGGCGATCACAAATAATAGTTTTGTAGTTTTTTTCATGATTGAATTTTTATATCGGATTTAAGATTTTAAAAGTTGGTAATCGTTTTCAAAAAGGAGGGCTATTGGCGGTGATACTTTCATTTCTCTCGCGGTAACACCGCAGTCTTCAAGAATGGGTTTTAAGTCTTGTGCCTTTTTGTTTTTCCAAATGGCTGCTTTGGTATAACCTATGGCACACACTTGGCTGTTTTGCGAAAAAATTTGCCTGTGGTAAAACCATTTATCGTCCCAACCTTCGAGGGCCAGCGTAATGGTAAATGTTGATCCTATTTTCAACGGTTTTTTGTAGATGATTTTTTGGGAACCCAGCACAGGAAACATTCCCTTTTTGATGGTATTTTCATAGAGTGACGAGCGAAATAGTTTTTCTAGCCGGATAAAGTCCATATAATATAAATACCTTGAATTGGCCATATAGTGCAGGCTATCGCAATCCAGGATATTGACCCTGTGTTTTCTGATCAGGTCGGTTGTTACATCTAACTTCTTCCAAAAAAGCTTGGAACCAATATATAGGTAGAGGATATGTAGCCAGTAATAAATCATTTATATAGCTGCTCTTTTTTTATCACATCGAATAGAAAAACTTTTCGCTTACAATTTTCCCAACCTTGACCTCATACACGGCTAATTCTTCAAGATAGTAAGCACTTCCGTCCATTCGGGCGGCATCAAAGGTCATTTTGGTGGTAAAATGGTTGCCCGCAACGATCGGGTCGCTCACCGTGCTGCTGTGCATGGTTTTGATGTTGGCCAGCCAATCCACATTCTTTTTGGTTACAGCTTCTTTTCCTTTTGAAACCACGTTCATATTGGGCACCCAAGGCATTTCTATACTTACAATGCTCGGTGCATAAAGTTCTTTTAATGCATCTACGTTTTTTTCTTTTCGGCAAAGGTCTATGAGCCTATCTGCTACTTGTTGCGTTGTCATCATTTATTGATTTTAGTTGATTTTTAATGCCAGATTCCTTAATTGTAGCTTTTTTTATACGGTTAAAACCCCAATACGCCAAAGATGCCATAGCAATAAATATGGCGACGCTTAACATCTCCGCCAATTTTAAATGATAAAGGAATATTAGGCAGATGACGATTGATAATATAGGCACCATAATTCCTCCGGGAATGGTGAATCCTTTGGTTCTCATTTCGGGCATCTTCCTGAATTTGAGCACGGCCAATGAGACGGTGGCGTAACCCAAAAGTGCTCCTGCAACGCTAAACACTGCAAGCGTTCTAAAGCCACCGGATACGGCAAAGAGAAAACCTAGTGTGGAAAAACCCATTATAGCAACATAAGGGGTTGCGAACTTTTTATGTATTTTTTGAAATGCTTTTATGGGCAATACGCCGTCTCGGGATACGGCGAACAAGCTTCTAGGGGTATTCAAAGTCTGGCCGCTAACATTGCCGAACATGGAGATTGCCGTGCCCAGCAAGATAAAGGTAAACCCAATAGGACCAAAAACTACTTGTCCGGCGACCGCAAGCGGAGAAGCCATATCGGGAGAAAGACGACTGCCCAAAACTCCTTGGGCAACGGTTTGAATTGCGATATAAAAGAGTATCAAAAAAACAATGCTTATAATGACCGCTCGCGGTACGGTACGTTCGGGATGTTTTATTTCCCCGCCAACGATAAGCCCTGTGGGTCCACCGGTAAATGCAAAAAACAGAATAAGGGAGGCCTCCCCAACATGTTGTAAACTGGGTGTGGCAGTCCATTTTAGGTTGTCCGTATCTATAAAGAAAATACCTACGACGATAAACAAAGCCAATGGTAGTAGTTTGGCTATGGTATTGAATTTCACAAGTCCAACCCCTTTTTTTACGCCCAAAATATTAATTATCGCAAAACCAAAAAAAAGCAATACCAAAAAAGCAAATTTAATCGTATAGGAATGAAACACGGGAAAAACAACAGCCAAAGTATCGACCAGAGCGTTGGCTACGGCAGCTATTGCGCAGATTCTCGCGATAAATCCGATCAAAAACACCAAAAACCCGGGATATTTTCCAAATGCGGCTACCACATAGGTATAACCACCACCAGAAGAGGTTGTTTTACTTCCTATTTCGGCATAACAAAGCATTATAAGAAGCACTAGCAGTCCGCAAAAGGCATAAGCAATGATGGAAGCCGGACCTAAAATACCCGTTATAATGGCAGGCAATACAAAAATACCGGAGCCTATGATTATGTTAATCATATTGGCAGAAAGGCCCCAAATTCCGATTTCCCTTTTTAAGCCTTCGTCTTGGTTGTTCATATTTGCTGATTGTCGTTTTATTTAGGTATTGACCAGGACCCTATCTATTTCCTGGAGTTCAAATGATTCCAATGATTTACGGTGTTTTATTAGGTTTATCTTTCGGTAAATAAAGATTGCAAGGAAGGGTAAGGTTATCCCTATCAGCAGAACTTGTTTCCAGGGCAAACTGTCTTTTAGGTAACCGAAGGCCCAGGCCCCGAGGGCTATTCCTAGATTGTTCAAAGTCATATATAGGGTAAATTGGCTGGCAGAAATTTTCCGCCAGGATAATTTCATGGCTAAGGCCATAACGGCAATGGTCAATAGGGTGGACATAAGATAGAATAGAATAACAAAACTGTAAACGAACTTAATATTGGTCCATCCGCCGGAAAACCATCCAAATAAACCAATCGTGGCCGTTAAGATCAGGAGTAAAGCGTTAATCATTTTCCGGGTGCCTAAAAGGTCTATAATAGCTCCGCCGGCAAACATTCCAAAGCAGCCGCCTATAATGGTTGCAGCTGAATAGACATGTGAATAATCGGTGTTGGTCCAATTTAATTGCTGTACGGTAAAGATGGGTAAAAGGGTATCTATAAAGCCCGAAAGGATGCCGGTAAGTAGCATACCCAGACCAAGCAGTAAGCTAGCTGGCAGCACCATCGCCTTTATCATGCTTTTTAATAGGGGTGCCCATGCTGTCAATTGAGCATTTGCAGAGGCCTCTGACGGACTCCCTGCCATCCAGGGAAGCAGTTTTTCGCCTGGTCGCTCCCTAACACCCACGGGTACCAGAATGAGGATAGCCACGATAAGAGCCAGGGATGAAATGGCATTGGTAAACCCCACTATATTGATTAGTGCAGTGCCAATAATCAAGGATAGTGATTGACCGATAATCCTTGACCCCCACATGACGCCATTGGCCCTAGCCTGTTGGTTTAGCGGAATGATATCCACGGCCATTCCATCAATTGCAATATCTTGAATGGCGCCAAAAAAACTAACAGCAAACCCAACGGCCATAAGACCGCTTAAATTGTTTAAAGGGTCGTTCACAAAACCTATGGCCAAAAAACAGAAAATAAGCCCTAATTGTCCCACAATGATCCACGGGCGCTTACGGCCCATGGACAGCCAGGTATAGCGGTCCATAATGGGTGCCATAACGATTTTAAAACTCCAAGGTAAAATAACGATTCCGGCATAGGTAGCTATCTCCATGGGCGTTTTTCCATTTGCGGCCAGCCAAGCCGGAATCGCATAAAATATAATACCAATGGGGATGCCTTCGGATACGTACAAAGCCGCAAATGTTAGATAACGCAGTGTGGCATTTTCAGAAAGAAAACTAGTTCGCTTTAGTTGGTCTATTTCTTTTTGAGTTTCTGATAGTGGCATTTATGTTTATTTTGTGTATGATTTTTATTTTTCCACACCATTCTTTAATTGCCGACTGTATTCTTCGGCATTTAAAGTGCCAATTGATTCTTTTATCAAGCCCTTTTCATCCAGTTGCCAAAGTTCAAAACCTTTTATGTTCACTTTTTTGCCCGTGCCCATTGGCCCGGTGTTGGTCCCGATCAAGGTCCAATGAAATTCCACCAGGTTATGTCCCTCAATCGTCCTTGACTACGTTGGCATTCTGACCCAATGGTACTTGGACCATTATCAATGGGAATACAAGGCAAATTGGAGAATAAGGTTTTATGTTAAATTTCATCTTGTTATTTTATATAGTGCACCTTCGGGGGAAGTTTCCGAGTTTTCGGTCAATCCCATTACATAGAGTTCGTTGTTTTCATCGGCCCCTAAGGCACAGATCAAAAATGGGCCATCTGGTTTGTTCCGTATGTTCAAATGCTGTCTTGTCCACCGCCCGTCCTTTTCTTCTGTAAGCGTAAAAAGGTTGCCATTGAAGTCACCAAAAAGATACTTGTCCTTCAAATGGGGGATTTGCTTTCCGTTGTAATTGTACCCACCTATAATGCAAATACCCTCCATGTGTGAATTGGCGTTAATAGGGGCTGTAAATACCATATTATCCTGTGACGGATCCGTTTTGTAAATACTATCGCCCTCCATATTTGGCCAACCATAATTTCCTCCCTTCGATATTATATCTACTTCTTCCTGTTTGCTTTCCCCCACATCCGCGCCAATAAGCCGTTTTGTTTTGGAATCAAATGAAAAGCGCCACATTTTACGAAGGCCGGAGGCCCATATTTCAGGTCTTTTATTGGGCATTCCCGCATATGGGTTATCCGGGGGGATACCATAGGGAGATTTTTTTACATCGATCCGCAACATTTTCCCTTCCAAGTAATTTAGGTCCTGCGCATGGTGAACATAGGTACTGTCGTTAAAGGCGTCATCGCCAACATTTATATATAGATAGCCATCCGGGCCAAAGGCCATACCACCTCCATTGGCAAAAATTCTGCTACCTTCTATTTCGAGTACGCGGACTTCACTATTAACATCTGCCATATCTGGGTCCATATCGCTTTGTTTAAATTCCGAGACCACCAATTTTGTAGGATTGGCGGCTATGGAGGTGGCTGCATTATAGCTCACGTAAAATTTATGGTCGGCGACATAATTTGGTGAAAAAGCCACACTGTTGATTGTACCCAAGGGGTTTAAGGCCGAATGCTCCCCAGGTGGGGTAAGATTTAAAAATGGGGTTGACAAAAGGGAATCGTTTTTTAGGATACGGATCTTGCCCCCGTGCTCTGTGATGAACATGCGGTGCGTACCATCCTTGGGCATGTCTAATTGAACAGGGCCAGACACGGCATTGGAAATTAATTGCAGCCCAATGTCCGATGATTCCACAATGGCCAATACCTCTTTTTCCGAGGATTTTGGTTGAGCTCTTTTGCAAGCAAATAGTCCGAGGATCATGGCCGTAAATAGGAAGAAACTTAGTTTGGTTTTCATTGTTAGTTTTTATTTTTTCCCGCGAAGGCGGGAATCTCATGATAATGGTGATTTAACAGACTCTAATTCGCAATCCCCTCAACAATACAAATGGCAGGTGTCACAGGGATTATTCGGTTTAATTTTAGTCCGGCGGGTGAAAAAACATCCTCGAACTGCTCCTCTGTCCGTTCCTTTCCATTGATCATAAGCATGGTAAGGTCCAACCATTTAAAGGGGTGCGGGTCGTTACCAGGGGGAATCACAGCCTCCACGACCAAAACCTTTCCGCCCGGATTCATGGCATTTCTGCAATTGGTCAGAATAGAAACCGCATCCTCATCGCTCCAATCATGGATGATGTGCCTAAGGATATAGGCATCGCCCCCATTGGGTACGGATTCGAAAAAATTTCCGGCTATAAGCTGACAACGGTCGCTAAGTTTACTGGCCGAAATATTTGCTCTGGAACGTTGGATCACTTCGGGCAAATCGAACAATATGCCCTTTGTATCAGGATTTTTGTTCAATACGGCCGAGATGACCTCGCCGTTTCCACCCCCGACATCAACTACGGTCTTGAAAACCGAAAAATCGTAATTCTGGACCATGGGTTGCGTTTCACCCCCATGAATATCGGTCATCATACGATCGAAGATTTTACCTTCTTCGGGATGCTTTTGGAGATATTCAAACGGTGGGGCACCTAGGGCCTTAACCCAACCGCCGCCTCCATGCTGTACACAGAACAAGAACTCGTTGTAGGTTTTATAGAACAAACTGCCTGCGGATAGGGCCATGGCCTTGGTACTGTTGGGACTGTCCTCCTGTAGACATTCCGCCAAGGGGGTCAGCGTAAATTTTCCATTTTCGATTTCCTTGAATATCCCGTTGCTCGCCAAGGCGCGAAGTAGCCGAAAAATGGATTCCCCGTGGGCCCCGGTTCGCCGTTCCAGTTCGGAACTGTCCATCGGGCCATATTCGGCCAGTAGGTCGGCAATGTTGAGTTTTGCGGCAACATGTATCGCTTTGGTAGTTACAAAGCCAAAAATCATTTGGCTCATTGCAATTTGGGGTGGAAGATTGTTGTCCATGACGTATGTTTTATAGTTCTATTACTATTTTCAGGAATTACTTCAATTATTATACTTCACTTATTTTCTTGGCCTTGCTTAACGTTATACGCTTATTTGTTTTTGCCAAAGGCATGGTGATAAGCGCATGGCGAAAGGCATATAGCCCAATTACTTGATGGCGATCGCCGCGCTCGAAGGTCCGGCCAACGGCAGAATGCTTGTCGAAGTGAATCCTGCTTCTTTGGTAAGCTCCTCAAAATCAGCAGTCGAAAAATCGTAACCTTCCGGCGTTTCAATAAGCATGTTAAGGGACATCAGCAAGCCAAAGGTATTTTTGCTTCGATTTGCGTCAATTATATTTTCAATAACCACGAACGCTCCCCCCTTGGGCAGGGCATCGTATGCTTTTGCAATGAGCATCTTTTTGTCCTTGGTGCCCCAATCGTGTAATATTTGCCCCATGGTGATTACATCGGCTTTTGGGAATTTATCCGTAAAAAAGTCTCCGGAAACTACGTTTACCTTATTGCCGAGTCCCATGGCGTCCAAATTTTCTTGGGCGATTGGCGTTACGGGTCGCAGGTCAAAGCTGGTGCATTTCATGTGTCCGTTGTTTAGGACTACTTGGGCCGAAAGGGCACCGCCCGAACCTCCAATATCGCAGAGCGTTTTATATTTTGAAAAGTCGAATTGTTTGGAAAAGGCTATAAAATTGCCCATTTGAACCCCTGTCATGGCCCTGATGAATTCCCGTAGCCTTGCGGGATCAGCGTAGATGGCATCAAAAGTGGATTCGCCGTTATTTTTGGCTTCATTTTGGGGCAATCCAGTTTTAAGGCCTGTCTCTAGATCGTTCCAAAAAGGATAAAGTCGGTTGTTCGCCATTTCCAGAATTCCGCCCATATAACTGGGTTTGTTTTTATCCAGGAACAGGTCGCTATCCGCTGCATTGCTATAGACCGAGTTTTCCTTGATCCCCGTTCTATTTAAAAATCCCAGTGCCACTAGGGCGTCCAGAAAGTCGTATAGGCTTCTGGGATGTAGCCCCAGCTCTTTTTGGATATCCTGGCCGGATCGCGGGCTTTTTCCCAATAGGGTAAATAGTCCCATTTTGTTGGCCGTTAGCAATGTTTTTGATGCAAAGAATCCAGTTCCGATCTGCATGATCTTGGAGGGATCCACTTGTGTTTTTGTTTCCATAGTGTTTGTATTTTATTCCCGCGAAGGCGGGAATCTGTTTCAGTTTTAGGTTCATTTC
>SWCD01011375.1_pt1 | contig 88375 bp, 74 predicted proteins | sample 4693011 | NCBI WGS metagenome assembly SWCD01 (sample SAMN10267278, study PRJNA491770) | bioreactor metagenome | isolation source: DHS bioreactor inoculated with marine | place: Japan: Omine Ridge, Nankai Trough | reverse complement strand
AAAAAAAATCAGTTGATAGTTAGTGTAGCGAATCGAGATTCTTCTGAATTGAAACATTACTACTCCCGAGAAGAGCCGATTTTTGGCAAGAATAAATTAATTGTTCTAGTGGATGAAGGTACAGCTTCAGCATCAGAAATAGTTGCAGGTGCTGTGCAAGACCATGATAGAGGAATAATTCTTGGAACTCGCTCTTTCGGTAAAGGGCTTGTGCAGACTGTCATTCCACTATCTACAAATACTTCCTTAAAAATAACTACAGCAAGATATTACACTCCAAGCGGAAGAAGCATTCAAAAAATAGATTACTCACAAAAAAATAAAGTGTTTGAAAATTCAGCTATAATTGATTCTACAGTCTATTCTACAGATGGGAAGAGAATTGTAAGAGGTGCTGGCGGAATTGAACCCGATACGGTTGTTAATAATAACATTGAATGGAAACAATTTAGTAATCTTATTGCGCAGGGAATGTTTTTTAAGTTTGCTACAAATTATTTTAATGCTAATGACAGCATTAATTTTTCCAATATTTCAGATGAACAATTGTTTGCTGAATTTAAAAATTATATAAGTAACCAAGATTTTAAGTATAAGAGCAAACCGGAAAAACTATTGGCTGAACTAAAGTCTATTTCTGATAAGGATAAGTATGGCGAAAATTTTAACGATGCTCTGGAAGACCTTTTGAAAAAGGCAAAAGAATACAAAGAGAATGAAATTGAGCTGCACAAAGAATACATTATTGCTGAAATTAAAAAAGAATTAGCCGGAAGAACAGACGGACGTGACGGCAGGATTAAAGAGTATTTGAACACAGATAAACAATTTGATGTAGCATTTGATATTTTAAAGAATGAAAAAATATATAAACGGATTCTTAAAATAAGTGAATGATATTCTACTTCTTTTTGCGTTTAGCTTAGTAGGTTTTACTGCAGGCGTTGTATCAGGGTTGTTGGGTTTGGGAGGCGGAGTAATATTTGTCCCTTCCTTGCTTTTTCTTTTACCTTATTTGAATATTGAAGAACCAATAATTTTTTATGTGCTCGCCACTTCACTTTTTGCAGGTATATTTTCGGCGTTAAGCTCATTTTTTCATCATTTTAAAATGGGTAATGTAAATCTAAAAGCCGGATTGTTATTATCATTCGGAAGTATTCCATTTGCAATTATTGTCCCGCAGTTTACTGTTAAGATGGATGTTGATTTTATAAAATATTTTGTGGGAATTGTTCTGCTTCTTGTTTCGATAAAATACTTTTTTGAAAACGAAAGAAGTACAAGATTCACATTAAAACTAAAAGAAAAATGGATGCTGTTATTCGGTGCAATTACAGGTAGTTTTTCCGGGATGACAGGATTGGGCGGAGGAGTTTTATTTGTACCGATTTTAACAAATTTATTTTCAATGCCTTTCAAAATATCAGTCGGAACGACTGCAATTGCAGTTGCATTTACTATGTTTAGTTCCGCTATTTCATTTGCTTTTGCAAAACAAAATTTCGCACTTGATGGCTTTAATTTGGGATATATTAATTTATTTGCCGGGCTTCCAATGGGATTTTTTGCAATACTCGGTGCGCGAGCAGGTGCTAAAATTCATTTTAAGTTTTCTGCGGTTGCACTAAAAAAAATATTTTCATTATTTTTGATGGTTATAATTTTAAAACTATTATTTTTTTGATTAAGATTTAAAAAAGATTTATAACCCTTCTTGATACTATCATTGACGAAATTTTCTAGAAAGAGTATTAATCAATAAAAATTTTATAAATATATATTAAATAATTAGGAGATACCTATGACAACAGAACAAGCTTCTACTAAGTATGAATTTAAAGCTGAGATAAAACAGCTTTTGAATATCTTAGTTCATTCCCTTTACACAAATAGAGAGATATTTTTACGAGAATTAATTTCGAATGCATCAGATGCTTTAGATAAATTGAGATTTGAATCGAATCGCGGTACTGAAATATTGAACAAAGATCTACAATTGGAAATCAAAATTTCATTTGATAAAGATGCCAATACAATTAAGATAATTGATACGGGCATCGGGATGACAAAAGATGAAATTATAGATAACATTGGTACAATTGCAAAATCCGGCTCCGCGGAATTTCTGAGCCAGATTGTAGAGAATAAGGAAAATGCAAATAACATTATTGGTAAATTTGGAGTTGGATTCTACTCGGTATTTATGGTAGCCGATAAAGTTACAGTTACAACGAAATCTTTTAAGAAAGAGGCAGTATCGATCAAGTGGGAATCGGATGGCTTAGGCAGTTACGAATTAACCGAAATTGAAGATGATTTGAAGCGCGGAACAACAATTGACATTCACCTAAATGAAGAGTCAAAAGATTACGCCGACAAATATAGGCTGCAGCAAGTCATTAAAAAACATTCAAATTTTATTTCATTCCCAATTAAAATTGATGATGAACTTATTAATACACAAGCTGCGATTTGGCGTGAACCAAAATCTTCTTTAAAACAGGAACAGTACGATGAGTTTTATAAATTTTTAACTTACGATACTGAACCACCATTAAAACACCTTCATGTTTCAATTGATGCCCCAATCCAGTTCAACTCATTAGTGTTTATTCCGCAAAAAAATACTGATGTGTTCGGAATGAACCGTGACGATTATGGTTTAGATTTGTATGTGAGAAGAGTTTTGATACAGCATAAGAATAAAGACCTTTTGCCTGAATACTTAAGCTTTGTAAAAGGTGTTGTAGATTCAGAAGATTTGCCCCTGAACATTTCTCGTGAAACTCTTCAGGAAAATTTAGTCTTTACAAAAATTGCAAACAGTGTTACCAGCCAGGTTTTATCTTTTTTGACAAAAATTTCAAAAGATGAGCCTGAAGTTTATAAGGAATTTTGGAAAGAACATTCTAAATATTTTAAACTCGGCTACACAGATTATCAAAACCGCGAAAAATATTTGCAGTTATTAAAATTCAATTCTTCAATTCATGAAAACGCAAATGACCTTACATCATTTGAAGAATATATTGAACGTGCTAAAAAAGATCAGAAGGATATTTATTTTATATCAGGTAACAGTAGAGATGCGATAAATCTTGATCCCCATTTGGAAATATTTAAGAATAAAGGAATTGAAGTATTGTACCTTTATGATCCGATCGATGAGTTTATATTTTCTTCAATAACCGATTTCAAAGAATTCAAATTTACTTCTGTTGATCAGGCAGACATGAAAAAGATTGAAAAATTTGATTCCGTCGAAAATAAAAAAGAGAAAGCTGAAGAATTAACCAAGGATGAAAAGCTTCATTTTGATAGTATGCTTGATAGAATAAAAGAAATTTTAGGCGACAAGGTAACTGAAGTGAAAATATCGGAAAGATTGCAGAACAGTCCCGCGTGCTTAGTTAATCCTGATAACTCTATGTCAGCTTCGATGCAGAAGATCATGAACATTGTGAATAAGGATTCCCAAGTTCCTAAAAAAATATTTGAGGTGAATAAAGATCATAAACTGATTAGAAATTTACTTAAGATTTTCAGACAAAACTCAAAAGATGAATACATTGAAAATGTTGTCGTCCAATTATATGAATCTTCTTTACTTCTTGAGGGTTATCTAGCTGATCCCCACAGATTGGTTAATAGAATAAATGCATTGTTGGAAGATTCAAGTGAGTGGTACACAATTGTTAAGAAGGTTTAATTAAAATAGATTGCGTGCAAAAGCCCAACTTTTTTAAGAAGTTGGGCTTTTAATATTTACAGAAACATTTTTACCATTTTTTAATCCGACATTAAAAAGCAATTGATCCATCGATTCATAATTATTCAAGTAATACAATTTTACTTTTGTTCTATTTTTTACAAGCCAGGCAAGGGTGATTTTAATTTTCTCTAAATCTTTATTTTCAATCCCTGGGAAAAGATGAAGAGTGCCTGCGTAAAAATCTTCCATAGCAGAATCAAAAGTATTTTTATTCTCAAGAATATTTTCCTTTACAAAAACTTTTCCCTCAATTAAAAGTATGTAATCTTTTACAGTGCCTTCACTGACTTCAATCAACACATTTGTTTTATTTATTGGCTCGGCAAGTATTGATGATTTATTCATCTGGTTTAAGATCAAATTTACCGTATCTCTAATCTGCGCGGCTTCTTCATATTTTTGTTTTTCCGAAAGCTTTTTCATTTTTTCTAAAAGCCGGTTTACTGCTTCCTGATTATTGCCGGAGAGAAAATTGTAAACCCTCTCTATCTCCAGATGATATTCTTTTTCGACATTTTCAATACAAGGCGCAAAACATCTCTTAATATCATGTAAATAGCATTTTCTCTTTTTCGCAATCTCTTTGTCCGTACACTCGCGTAGACTAAAAGTTAAATCAACTATATCACGAAGAGCAGATGCAGTATCCCTATTATTGTATGGTCCAAAATAATCGTTGCCGTCAAAATCGAATGTCTGCTTAACTTTTACATCGGAATATGGATGGAGCAAATTCATCTTTAAAAAATATGTTTGAGAATATTTCTTCAGCATTGTATTCATTTTCGGATTTTCACTTTTTATAAACTCTGCCTCTGCAAGCAGCGCCGTCAATTCCGAATTGGTTACAACATGCTCCAGTTTGGATGCACCACGAATTATTTTTTTAGTTTTTCTTTCGGCATTGCTGGAAAAATAATTACGCACTCTTTTCTTAAGAGACTTTGCCTTCCCAATGTAAATTATTTTATCCTTTGCATTTTTGAACATGTAAATGCCCGGCAGATCGGGCAACTCTGCAAACCCATCTGCCAGCTTTTTTTTCATTATTCTAAATGATGATTTTGCTGATAATCCGCTTTGGAAATCAACAAGTTGCGAAGCGGTTTCAATGTTGTATTCTTCTCGAGCATGCTCAATCATTTTAATTAATATTTTTGCTGTAACGGTCGCATCTCCCAAAGCACGGTGAACATCTTTATGTCGTACTCTAAAATGCTTAACCATTGAACCGAGAGATTTACTTGGCAGTTCGGGATAAAATTTACGGGCAAGTTTTAGCGTGCAGAGTGTGGGGTTATCAAACAATGCCCATCCCGCTTCACTCATTTCCTTCTTAAGAAATGAATAGTCGAAAGGAAGATTATGAGCGACGAGAATTGAGTCGCCCAAAAAATAACTGACATCTTTCAAAATATCTTTGAAGAGCGGAGCGTCTTCCACATCAGAATATGTGATACCAGTTAACCTTGTGATGAAAGGAGGTATATGTGAAAGCGGATTTAGAAAACTTTGGTAGATATCCGTGATCTTTAAGTTCTTAACTTTTACCATTCCAATTTCAATTACTTTTCCCTTGGCAGCAGATGTTCCTGTCGTTTCAAAATCGATCACACAAAATTCAGCTTTATCGATCGTTATTTCAGTGAGTTCTATACTCTTCATAAATAAAAATGTAATTAAAATTTGAAAATAAATTTAAGTAAAAATAAGTTATATCATATCTAAATTGATTTTGAAAAATAGAAAGTCAACTTATGTCATTTCGAAATGAGTACCGATTGTTTTTATCGTTACGATTGAGAAATCTCTGAACTATATTGGCTTTGAGATTTCTCTCCCGATAAAAAAACATCGGTATCGAAATGACAACTATTAAATTCGAATTGTATTTTGAATTTTATGAAATGACACTTAATTCACTCTAATTTTAATTTTCCTTATAAATTCAATATATTTGCATTTCAATTTACGGTGAGATATGAAGTTAAACATTCTTTTTATTGGTGATATTATTGGTAAACCCGGTCAGGAAATGGTTCAAATGTGGCTGCCGGGATTAGAAAAAAAGTACAGAGCAGATATTATTATTGCAAACGGCGAAAACATTGCTGATGGAAAAGGGTGTACCGAAAAGGAAGGTAAATTTCTCTTCTCGCAAAATGTAAAAGTTATTACGGGCGGCAATCATACTTGGGATAAGCATCAATCACAGGATTATTTAAAAGTAGAGCCCCGTTCGCTGCGACCATTAAATTATCCGAAAGGAACTTATGGAAACGGCTACCACATTGCCGAAACTACAAAGGGGAAAGTTGGTGTAATAAATTTGCAGGGCAGAGCGTTTATGGCTGCAATTGATTGTCCATTTAGAACTGCGGACTGGGCAGTAAACAAAATAAAGCAGGAAACAAAAGTTATATTTATAGATTTTCATGCGGAAGCTACCGCTGAAAAAATAGCATTAGCAAATTACCTCGATGGGAAAATAAGCGCGCTCGTTGGAACGCACACCCATGTTCAAACCGCGGATGAAAGAATATTTCCTAACGGTACAGCATACATAACTGATGTTGGAATGACAGGACCGTATGATTCTGTAATTGGTATGAAAACGGAAGCAGCATTAAACCGATTTTTATATTCGACCCCACAAAAATATATGACAGCTTCTGAAAGCCGCCACTTATGCGGAGTATTTGTTCAGGTGGAAACTGAAACCGGCGCCGCAGTAGAAATTGAACGAATTCTTATTCCTGAATTTGATAAGCGTAAATGAAAAACTTTCCGCTCCCGCGAATAGATAAAGACAAAACACTTCAGCAATTTTTATTAAGTTACTGCCGGCTCAAACCGGGCGAAATTTGGAATGACAAAAAGGGTAAACATTCAGTTGGCTGTTTTGATGTTACTGATTCAAAACGATTAAAAAAACTAATGGGCAGTAGCAAAGCTTCACTTGCAATTCATGATCCTCCTTACAACATGGTTGCCTTCCAAAAGAATCAGGTAAATAATTTTGTTGATTGGTGCAGCGAGTGGATAAAAAGCAGTGAAAAATATTTAAGTGAAAATTCATCTCTTTACATTTGGCTTGGTGCAGATCAGAAAAATCATTTTGAACCATTTGCTGAATTTATAATAATGATGAAAGATTCCGGATTTGATTCCAGAAGTTTTATTACGATGCGAAATCAGCGCGGGTACGGAACGCAAAGTAACTGGATGGCTATCCGGCAAGAATTGCTTTACTATATTAAAGGCAAACCTATTTTTAATATTGATGATGTTTATACCGATATTCCAAAAGTCCTGAAAGGATATTACAAAGAAGTTGGCGGAAAGCTGACGGAAAATTTGGAGCGAAGTAAATCAAAAAATATACGCGCCGGAAATGTTTGGGTGGATGTGCAGCAGGTTTTCCATTTACTTGATGAAAATGTAAACGGATGTTTTGCGCAAAAGCCCTTAAAATCAATTGAAAGGATTGTAAAGGTCTCCAGCCGCCCAAATGATTTGGTGATCGATTTTTTTTCGCATGCCGGAACAACTTTACTCGCCTGCGAAGTTTTAAACAGGAAGTGTAATACTATTGATATCAATCCTATTTATTGTGAAATTACAATCCGAAGATTAGAAAATTATAGGAATACCGGAAAACTCGGCTGGCAAAATTCGAATCCTTTTGAAAAGGAGATTTTAGCCGACAAAGAATTAAAAAATTATCTAAATTCAAAATACCGGTTAAGTTATTAAAACATAGGAGCAGCAAACCGAAATGATATTGATTGATGGTAAAAAGATATCCGATGAAATAAAAAATGAATTAGAAGAAAAAATTAAACCGCTTCAAAATGCCGATAAAAAGGTTCCGGGATTAGTTACAATTTTAGTTGGGGAAGACCCTGCATCAAGCGTTTATGTAAATATGAAAAGCAAAGCATGTTTGAAGATCGGTATGCTTTCAAAAATTGAGAGGTTAAGTGCGGATACTACAGAAGAAGAATTATTGAGAGTTGTTAATAAATATAACAACGATCCGAAATTTCATGGAATTCTAGTTCAACTTCCTCTGCCTAAGCAAATAAATGAAGATAAAATAATTGAATCAATTTTCCCCGAGAAGGATGTTGACGGATTTCATCCAAGCAGTGTTGGTAATTTGGTGATAGGGAAGGATACATTTTTTCCTTGCACGCCTTTTGGAATTGTTGAATTATTAAAGCGGTACAATATTGAAACTAAAGGCAAACACGTTGTGGTTGTTGGAAGAAGTAACATTGTCGGCAAGCCGATTGCCAACATGATGCTGCAGAAAAAAGATGGCGCAAATTCAATTGTTACTATTTGCCATTCGGCTGCTTCCGATTTATCAAAATATACTAAGCAGGCGGATATTTTAATTGCCGCAATTGGACGTCCAAATTTTATTACTGCAGATATGGTGAAAGATGATGTTGTTGTTATTGACGTTGGCATAAATAGAGTTGATGATCCTTCCGCGAAAAAAGGTTACCGAATTGTAGGTGATGTGGATTTTGAAAATGTATCTAAAAAATCATCTTACATAACACCTGTTCCGGGCGGAGTTGGACCGATGACAATTGCAATGCTTCTTTGGAATACTTATAAATCATTCTTACAATCAAATTAAAATGGTGAGATCATGAGTTCATCCGTGATAGACAAAGTTGTTCATCAAGTGTTTACTGAAAAAGCGCTGCACGATTTTTACTGTGTTGGTGAAACATGCAAAGGTTGGGAACGAAATATTGTTGACCAGCCCGAAGCAGTAAAAAAAATTATTGATAACGGTGCTGAAAGAATTGCTGCCGGACCGGGTGTAGGCGAAGAGTTAAAAAATATTAGTTTGGCAAGAATGATTGATCATACACTCTTAAAACCGGAAGCAACTCCAACAGATGTTGAAAAACTATGCCGTGAAGCAAAAGAAAATGTATTCGCTTCGGTATGCGTTAATCCAAGTTATGTTCAATTGTGCAGCGATCTTCTGAGAGGAACGAAAGTTAAAGTGTGCACTGTAATTGGTTTTCCTTTAGGAGCAACAACAACTGAAACTAAAAGGGCAGAGGCTGAGCAGGCACTAAAGAACGGTGCCGAGGAGTTAGATATGGTTATTAACATTGGAATGCTAAAGCAGGGCAAATACGATTATGTGTTTAATGATATTAACCAAATTGCATTAGCTGCAAAAAAGAACCGTGCAATTTGTAAAGTGATTATAGAAACATCTTTACTAACGGATGAAGAAAAAATTAAAGCTTGTATGATCGCTAAAAATGCAAAAGCTGATTTTGTTAAAACATCAACCGGATTTAGCACAGGCGGCGCAACCGCAGGCGATATTGCATTGATGAGATATGTTGTCGGCAGTTCAGTTGGTGTAAAAGCATCAGGCGGAATTAGGTCATTAGAAGATGCTGCAAAAATGATTGAATGCGGGGCTGATAGAATTGGTGCAAGCGCCAGCGTTAAAATTGTTGCAGGCGAAAAAGTAACCGGCGGTTATTAATGATACTTGATCTAATTGTTGTGAAAACTAATGATGGGTTTACTGCTGAGGTACCTTCTTTAAAAGGTGTGGAAACCTGGGCACATGGCGAAGATGAAGTAATTGCAAAATGTATTGATCTGGTAAAATTCTATATAAATTTAGAAGATGAAGATGAATTTAAAATTGATAGGGCAAGAAGAAGCACAAATAAAACCGTGTACAAATTAATTTTTGATAAACAGCAGTGAGAAATTTTAAAACCGAAGAAAGACTTCAAAAAATTACATCCGTTGTAAAATCACGCCAGCATTCACTTAGAGTAGTTTTGGAAAACATACATGACCCCCATAACGTTAGTGCAATATTTAGAAGCTGCGATGCTGTCGGTGTTCCAAAAGTATCACTGATTTACAACACGGAAAAGTTCCCGAAGATCAGTAAAACAAGTTCATCTTCCGCCAATAAATGGATAGAAAAAGAAAAATTTGAAAATGTTGAAAAATGCTATTCTTCATTACGGAAAGAAGGGTTTAAAATCTATGCAAGTATGCTGGCAGATGAGGCAGTTGATTTATTTGATATTAATTTAACGGAAAAGACAGCATTAGTAATGGGCAATGAGCATAGGGGAGTTCGGAAGATGCTGCAAAATTGGCAGATAAAATATTTTATATTCCCATGAGTGGAATGATACAAAGTTTGAATGTTTCAGTTGCAACAGCGGTAACTTTATATGAAGCTTACCGTCAGCGCAAAAGTAAAGGTATGTATGCTAGAAGTGAGCTTTCTGAAAAAGAAATCGAAAATATGATTGATGAATGGTGTGATAAATGAATCAAAAATTTGTAAAGATTGAAAAAGTAAAAGGCACATTAAGTCTGCCTGGGGATAAATCAATATCACATCGTGCTGTTATGCTTTCTTCTCTAGCGGAAGGTAAATCAAAAATTGTTAATTGTCTAAACTCAGATGATGTTAATTCAACAATTAATATTTTTAAGCAATTGGGAATTAAAATAACAAGAGATCGTGACGAAGTAATTGTGAATGGCAAAGGATTTCGCGGATTGCTTCCATCAACACAACCGCTGGATGCCGGCAACTCAGGAACAACCGCACGATTGATTTGCGGAATTTTATCCGGTCAAAAATTTCCTTCTACAATTGTTGGTGATGAATCCCTCTCATCCCGCCCGATGAAGCGTGTGGTGGAACCCCTTAAAGAATTTGGAGCATTGATAAATTGCGCACCAAATGGTTCGCTGCCTATTAACATTCTTTCCTCAAGAAATTTGAAAGCACATGAATACAAACTGCAGGTTGCAAGTGCGCAGGTTAAAAGTGCGTTAATATTTGCAGCACTGCATTGTGAAGATACTTCAGTAATTACTGAAATTGCAGTCACAAGAAATCATACGGAAAATATGCTTGGTTTAAAGGTTGAGGAAATTGGTAATGGAAGAAATATTTTTGTTTCCAAATCTAATTATCCGACTTCAAAGGAATATTTTGTCCCTTCTGATTTTTCAACTGCCGCTTATTTTATTGTACTCACTTTGCTTCTTAAAAATTCGTTCTTGAAAATCGAAAATGTTTCACTCAATCCAACACGAACGGGATTGATTGAAATATTAAAAAGCATGGGAGCAAAAATTCAAATTGAAAATGATAAGATAAGCAACGGTGAAAGATACGGCACTATTGTGGTCTGGTCGAGTGAATTAAAAAACATTGAAATACCGAAAGAAATTATCCCAAATATAATTGATGAAATACCGATTCTTTCAATCGCCGGGGTTTTTGCTAAAGGGAAATTTACAATCCGAAATGCAGGCGAACTAAGAGTTAAAGAATCTGATCGTATCGCTTCTGTTTGCAGCAATTTAAAACTTACCGGACTTGAAGTAAATGAATTTGAAGATGGATTTGAAGTAAGCGAAAATATTTCAGATAAAGGACTAACATTTAACAGTTTCGGGGATCACAGAATTGCACTATCATTCGGAATTTTCTCTTCTTTAGTCGGCGGAAGTAATTCAATTGACGGGTTTGAAGCAGTGGCAATTTCGAATCCCCAATTTATGGAGCAGTTAAAAATTATAAGTGTTTGAGTACTGATTGTTGAAAGGCTTAATTGTGTCTTAACAATTTAACCATTACTTAATTTGCTTTTCACATCTCAATTATCTGGTGTTCAAATTTGTTTATGTTAATCTCATTGAAAACCCACTTAAGAATATCACGTCCGTATTTATTCATGAAGTAGCTAAAATGTATTTCCCTTTCTTGAAAATTATTATTTGGGTACATCACCTGCGTAGCTTTTTTTATTTGTCTAAGAGCAGCTTCAAATCTTAGCTCTTCTGCTTTTAATGCTTTGCTTTTTAACTGGTCAATAGAACTAAAAATTCGCTGCTCAGTTTTTAATGCGGCATCTTTAAGAGTTTTATCAACAGCAAAAAGATTTTCACGCAGCCGATCCAATGCAAACTGCACTGCTTCTGTTTGTTCATCAAAAAGTTGATCAATATTAAAACTCGATAATGATGAGATCACTTTAGTCGATAGTGTCTTTTCATCGGAGAAAAAATCGAGCTGACTTAAATCATATTTCTCGGCAATGCTATTAATGTTTTTTTCGGCGATAGTAACGGATGCACGGGGATATATATAGGGCTGCTCAATTCCAAATTGTTCGTACAATGGAATCACCTGTGCAAAATAGCTCAACTCACTTGGTCCGCCTATGTAAAATCCTGTTGAGAATAAATAATCCTGGCAAATTGGGCGAAGCAGTACATTCGGACTAAATCTCTCCGGGCTATCTTCCAATATTTTCAGTAATTCTTCCTTTGTATATTTTATCCGCTTGCCTTTCAATCGGAATTCATCTTCAACAGGTTCAAGAAGGTATCTGCTTCCTTCTTCAATAAAGAATAAATTTATCGGTTTTACTTTTACTTGCGCACTATACTCTTCTTCAAGCTCAGCGCTTCGTTCAACTATTTTGCTGGTGTGAATCCTAAAATCTTCAATCTCTTTTTTGAAAATTGGAGCCAGCATTTTTTTTACTGAATCATCAACGGGATTAAATATCACCAATCCATACTCATCAAAAATATCAAACATCACACTTCTAAATGCTTCAGGGAAAGCTGCGCCTTCGCGATACCCCTTTTCTAAAGTATTTAATAAACTCTCCGTGAATTCAGTTTCTCTGACCGAGTCTTTTATTGTTTCTAAAACTTCATTTATATTCTTTGAAAAAATCTGCTTACCCATATTCCCACGGTTTGTATCTTCATCCAAGCCGTCATCGTAAAATATTTTTGTTAGATTATTATCTTTGGTGCTTAAATTAAAATATCTAATTTCATCAAAGTCATGATCATCGCCTTCCATCCAAAACACTGGCACAAACTGGTATTCATCAAACTTTTGCTTGAGTGAATTACAAAGTTTTATTGCAGTAATGGATTTGTAAAGAGTGTACATTGGTCCGCCGAATAAGCCTAATTGCTGACCTGTTACAACGGCAATTGTTTTTGGTGACTTTAATGCTTCAATATTTGACTTGGTTAATTTGGATGCTTTATAATTTTTGTATTGAGTTTCTATTATATTTGCAATTGCAGTTTTAGTAGGATTGTGATCGTTTTTTAATTGCACAAAAAGTCCGGGATAATCTTCAACGTTCCTAAAATTTTTGCGATAATATGATTGTACATTTTGAAAATCATATAAGTAATCAAGAAATAATTTTTGGTTGAATGGCAAATCTTTATAACTGATAAACATATTTTAGCCCGCATCCTATTTTTAGATTAAAAAATATAAAAAATTATGTACTCGAAAATAAACAATTAAATTATAGATAATATCTTTTTAAAAATATTTACGTTTGGAACTTTAAGCATGTTTAAAAAAATATTCCTGATATCCATTATACTCTTAAACTCTTCAGTACTTAGTCAAAACAAAACGCATATGGAACTATTTCCTAGTGGGCTCCATTTTTTACCTCTTAAGGCAAATTTTCAAGAAGCCCGAATTGGAATATTTTATTACCCGGAAGATGCTTCACTTAAAGTTGATATTGGGAATAATATTGATCTGATCGCAATTCACTTTCCTGAAAGTAGCTCTAAAATAACATTCGGTATTGAATTTATGGCTTACGCGCTTTCTTCAAGTTTTGAAGGGAAACGTTTACAGATAGATGCACTGGACGGATTTTTTGGAGGCAATGCTGTATTATCAAAAATGATGTCGGATAATCAGTTACTTGCGAGATTTAGATTTATTCACAACAGCGCTCACCTTGTTGATGGCTCATACATTAAAACGGAAGGCAGGTGGAAAAATGATGCTCTGCCAATTCCTTATACTAAAGATTTTGGCGAACTTACTTTTGCCAGAAAACATTACTTCGATCAATCGATTCTTCAATTCAATATCGGATTATCCTATGCAAGCCATGTTCGTCCTTCGGATCTCAAAAAGTTCAATGCCAGTATAGGTTTTGAACTGGCATTAAAAAATGTATTCGGCGAGATTTTCGAAAGAGAAAATAATTTATTTATAGCCGATTTCCTTTTCCTTGAAGGCACACCTAAATACGTTGGCAGCAACAATCTGATGGGCGGAATAAAATTCGGTGAATGGGAAGCCAAAGGGGTCGTAATTTATCTCTCCTACTATACCGGGCGCAACATGTTCAGCGAATACTATTACGAGAGAGTTTCCAAATTTGGAATTGGATTCTTTATTGATTTTATTTAGGTTTTAAAATTCAATGACTAAAAACATCATCAATAATTAATGTTTGAAACGATTTTTCTTGTTGTAGTATGCATCTATTTTTTAGAGACCGTTATTTTTATTATTGGCGCTTCAAAAAAATTTGCAAAGCTGAATGAAAACGAATTACCGTCCGCCACGATAGTTGTTGCTGCCCGGAATGAAGAGAAAAATATTCTTAACTGTTTAAAATCCCTCGATGCCGTAATTTATCCCCAGAATAAATTGGAAATTTTTATTGTAAATGATAACTCCACAGATGAAACAGGAAATATTATTGCAGAGTTTATAGAGGATAAACCAAAGTTTACATTGCTTGTGCCGTCCGAAAAAATAGGCAAACTTAACGGGAAGGCAAATGCGCTCGCTCATGCAATAAACAGTTCCTCAAATGAAATAATTTTAACGACAGACGCTGACTGCACCGTTCCGCCAACATGGGCAAAAGAAATTGGGGCATACTTTAAGAAAGATGTTTCTCTTGTGTGCGGTTATACAACTCAAAGAGATTTTAATGCTTTCTCAGGAATGCAGGCTGTGGATTTTATTTATCTGCTTGGGGTAGGCGCGGGTACAATAAATTTTAACAAACCGCTTAGCTGTATTGGCAATAATATGTCGTATAGGCGCAGTACTTATAAAGAAGTCGGCGGTTTTGAATCACTACCTTTTTCCGTAACGGAAGATTCGCAATTGATGCTGAAGATTTCTCAAATCGAAAATATGAAAGTAATTTATCCGCTAGAAAAAGATGCGCTTGTGGTTTCGGAACCTTGTCCGGATATCAAGTCACTGTTCTGGCAGAAGAAAAGATGGGGAGTCGGTGGATTGGATATTGGATTACGCGGGTATCTGATAATGGGACCCACATTTTTAATGCATTTATTAATTTTTGCCGCACCATTTTTTTATTCAAATGCGGTTATGTATTTAATATTTTTCAAGGTAGTTATAGATTACTTTTTCCTTTTTCCGCTTCATAACAAACTGAATCTATCTCTCAAAATTAGGAGTTTTATTGCCTTTGAAATATATTTTTTGATTTACGTTATTGTACTTCCAATTTCAGTTATGTTTAGTAAAAACGTAAAATGGAAAGAAAGACTATTTAAATAATTAGTAGAATTTATTTTGGTTGTAACTCAGTATGAATAAGATTATTTCACTTTTATTGTTTTTAATACTTTCAATAAATATTAGCGCTCAAAATAAAGTAGAATATTTTCCTTCGGATTTAAATATTAATCCATTTGCGGCAAACATACTTGAACCAAAACTTGGTTTTGTAATTCAGACGGGAAAAAATGATTTACGTCTCGACATCGGCAACACAATGGACTTTGTGCTGATTGAAATAAACGAAAAATCAAAACTCTCGTTCGGTGCCGATCTTTTTACTTTTACACTTCTTCGTGGGGAATCAAACTTTCATTTCCCTGTTGATGCGGTTGATTATTTATTCGGTTTTAATGCTGGAATAAAAATTATTGAGGATAACATTTCATATGGTGCCCGGTTTCGACTTAGTCACATTAGTGCTCATTTTGTTGACGGACATTATGATGGTACAAATCAGCGTTGGAGAGACGGCCTAAATCCTAGAGTTTACAGCAGAGAGTTTGTGGAGCTAATGCCTTTCTATCAAATTAATGATTTAAGACTTTATTTAGGATTTACTTATTTAATTAATGTTGACCCGGTTTATCTGGGAAAAGACAGCTATCAATTTGGCGTTGATTATTTCGCATCCGGTTTAATAAGCAAGTATATTTCACCATTCGTAGGATATGATATAAAACTAGTTAATTTAACTGCTTACTCTGCCAATAATACTTTTCAAGTGGGAGTTAAAATTGGCAAACCATTTGGAAAGGGGTTTAGAGTTTATTTTCAATACTATTTGGGCAAAAGTCTGCACGGTGAGTACTTTGATTTTAATAACGAATATTCAGCAATTGGATTTAATTTAGATTTATAAAATGTCAGAAGACTATAAAGATATACCGGATTATTTTGAAATTAAAACTGAAGAAAAAAAGTTTAAGAACAGGTATGCCCTGCATATCCTTTTATTTTTATTAACGTTTATCACAACAACAATTTCCGGCATGGAATGGACTACCGGGAATTATGGTTCATATGAATTTAGTGAACTGGCAAGGGGATTGCCCTATTCACTTACAATTTTGCTTATGCTTACATTTCATGAATTCGGGCATTACTTTGCGGCAAAATTTCATAAAATTAATACAACACTACCTTTCTACATTCCCTTTCCGCCTATTCCTATATTTTTAAATTTTGGAACGATGGGCGCGGTAATTAAAACACGATCTGTTATAAAAGATAACAAAGCTATGTTTGATATTGGCGTAGCCGGACCGCTTGCGGGATTTGTCGTTTGTGTCGGGGTTTTAATTTACGGTTACAGTAATTTACCGGGGATCGATTACTTATTAAAAATTCATCCCGATTTTTTATCACCTGAATACGGCAAAGATACCTTTAGTTTAGAATTCGGCGATACAATCTTTATGGCATTTTTAAGAAATATTTTGACTGAGCCGGAACAGTTTGTTCCTCCTTTATCGGAAATTTATCATTATCCCTATTTGTGTGTCGGCTGGTTTGGATTGTTTATTACATCAATGAACATGATTCCTGTTGGGCAGTTAGACGGCGGCCATGTTGTTTACGGTATGTTCGGCGGTAAAAAGCATGAAGCAATTGCAAGCATTGCTATGATATTATTACTCGTTCTTGGGGTAGTTGGTTTAGCCGATAGTCTTCTGGAGTTTAATTTAGGAATTGGATGGAGCGGCTGGCTTTTTTGGGCATTCATACTTTATATGTTTATAAAAGTAAAGCATCCTCCGGTAAGAACATTTTACACGTTGGACAGTAAGAGAATGTTTTTAGGCTATTTAAGTTTATTTATATTCGTTATTTCATTTTCACCAACACCATTTATACTTTCTGTCGGTTAATTTAGGATAGATTTTTGGATAGTCGAATCGATTAATTGACTTGACAAATTAGAAAGAAACTAAGTAAGTTTAGGTCAATAAAAAATAGGTATTTATAGAAATTACGGCTACAGTTTTCAGTTTAATTATATTCATTTAATTCAGTTTTGAAAATTTATGATCAACGTAATTTCTTTAATATTATTATTTACATTATTTATTTTTGGGCTTCAGTCTTTCCCTTCAAAAAGCGGCTCCTTAATCACAATAAAAATTGCAAATAAAAAAGGCAGGAAAAATATTGATTAGGAAAATTTGTTTAATTCTTTTAGCCGGTTTATTTTTTTACGGCTGCGATAAAATTAATGATGATATTGTTGACTCTGATTTGAGTATAGTCGAAGTCACAATTGTTTCCGCCCCAAATCTCGTAGTTTTTTCACCATCGGATTCCTCTCTGGTTACCTCTATTAAATTTAAAGATTCAGAATTTATTAGTGAAGTTTGGTTTAAAATAATTACAACTGACGGCAAAGTTACAATCACAAATTTTACCTCTATGAAAGATAATGGTGATAGTAAAAATGGTGACGAAACTCCAAATGATAACAGATTTTCAGGCAAAATACTTTTAAGTCAGGCTAATCCTTTTAGTGAGTACAATATTGAGTATTATGTAAGAAATACAACTGGTCTTGCTCAAAAGGTTGCAGTTCATAAATTTTTATATGACAATGGTCAATTTAACGCACCTCCAATAATTGATGAAATATTTGCTCCGGATACGATAGTTGTTCAAGACCCAAAATCTGTATTTAGGGTAGTTGCCGCGGTTAGTGATTCTAACGATGCAACCGACATCAGCAGCGTTTGGTTTACAACAGTTCGTCCTGATAGCACAAGTTCCGGTGCAAGACTCTTCCTAAACGATCTTGGAATTGAGGGTGATGAAATTTCAGGAGACGGCAATTATTCAATAATAGTGGAAGTAACGCCTGCAAATACAAAAGGAACTTACCGTTTTGATTTTCAGGCTCAGGATAGAAGACAATCACTAAGTGAAATTGTAAGTTATAACATCACTTTGAAGTAGCAAAAAGAAAATGAGTTCTTATATAATTTTATTTTACACATTAAATTTTGAAACTGCATAATGAAAAAATTATCAATTCTAATATTATTCTTATTTTTTAATTCCGTTTTATTTTCTCAGTTGGCTCCGGAAACTTATAATTTTGAAGAAAAAAAACTTGCAAAAATTTCAGATAACAGTCCTGTAAGCAATTCAATTTTGGATATAATTGTAAACGGAAATGATGTCTGGCTGGGCACCTCAAGAGGAGTTAGTAAATCAATTGACGGCGGACTCAACTGGACAAACTATTCATTTAATGGTGAATCAATAACGGCGATAGCTTACGGTGATGGAATTGTTTACGCCACAACGGGAAGAACTACGGAAGTAAACGGATCTGATTTACAAGAAGGAACCGGACTGCATTACTCAACCGATGAGGGAACCACTTGGACATCAGTGCCGCAGTCCATTGACGCACCCGGTGATTCATCTGTACAATATGGGATTAATACATTAAGGGCTTTACCGGTTACAACTACAATCAATAACATTACTTACGATATTGCACTTACAACAAATACAGTTTGGATTGTATCATTTGCAGGTGGTTTAAGAAAATCTACAGATTTTGGAACAACATGGGAGCGAGTAGTTTTACCGCCGGATAATCTGGATGGAATTTTCCCCGATAGTATTTACTCCTTTGCGCTGCAGCCTGTTGCCGGAAATTTTGGAGATGAAAATAATCTTAACCATAGAGTTTTTTCTGTTGCTGCCGCAAATGATTCTACAATTTATGTTGGAACTGCCGGCGGAATTAACAAAGGATTAATAGATTTACAAACCGGTGATATCACTTGGAAGAAATTCAATCATACAAATCAATTGTTTCCAATCAGTGGAAATTTTGTAACTGCGCTGGCAGTGAACACGCAAAACAAATCGGTTTGGGCGGCGACATGGCTTGCAGAAGGTGAAACAGAATTTACTGCAGTTAGTTCATCTACAAATGGGGGTGCAAGCTGGGATATACACTTGACGGGTGAAAAAGCTCATAATTTCGGATTTAAAAATTATACTGAAAATGGAAATCAATTTACAGATGTTGCCGCTGCAACTGATAACGGACTTTTCCGGGGATACAAAAATTATGATACATGGTTTGCTCCAACAGATATTATTGACGGAACGACCCAAGTTCCAATTCTTCAAAATGTGTTTTTCTCAGTTGGATTTCAAATGTTAAACAATCAGGAAATTGTTTGGCTTGGAAGCGGCGGCGAAGGTCTTGCAAAGTTAACTGAATCAAATGGAAGGTGGGATGGTGATTGGGTAGTGCTTTTAGCCTCTAAGCCTTTGAGCAGTGAAGAAGAAACGTATGCATTCCCAAATCCCTTTTCTCCTAATTTGGATTATACAAGAATTAAATATTCAACCGGCGCAAGCGGAGGAAAAGTAACAATTAGAGTACTGGATTTCGGGATGAATCTCGTAAGTACATTGATACAAAACTCTGATAAAACAAGCGGCGATCAATTTGAATTTTGGAATGGTAAGGATGATTTCGGTAATCTTGTTTCAAATGGAGTTTATTTTTATAGAATTGATATAGATTCCAAAGATCCGATCTTTGGTAAAATAATGGTAATTAAGTAAATAAAATTATTGGAAAAATTTTGAATACTTTTATAAGATTAGTTCAAAAAATAATTTTTGTGTTATTTATTGTAACAATAGCTTTAGAGGCACAATCCGAGACAAGCAACATAAGTATTAAGCCCGGCGCATTTGGAAGAATGGGATTCGGAGCTCGCGGAATGGGTATGGGTAACGCAATGTCGGCAGTACTTGACGGTAACATTGCGTCTTATTACAATCCTGCTTTAAGCCCTTTCCAAAGCGGTAATTCATTTCAGACTTCATATTCTTTTCTTTCATTGGATAGGTCACTTAACTTTTTAAGTTTCACAAAAAATTTTGAGTTTGGAAAAAAGAAGGATGAATCCGGAAATGAGAAGCCAAGATCAGTTGCCGGATTAAGTATAGGATTGATAAATGCTGGTGTAGGAGATATTCAAGAACGCGATAATCAAGGTAACGTGACCGGAGATATTTCTACCTCAGAAAATTTGGCTTTCCTTGGTTTGTCAACCAGATTTTCAGAAAAAGTTTCGATCGGTCTCACAATAAAATTTTTCTACTATAAATTGTATGAAGATATAACGAGTACAGGATTAGGGCTTGATATAGGCGCAATTTATTTGCTCAATGATAATATTACTTTCTCACTTTTATTATCAGATTTAAACAGTAAATATGAGTGGGATTCAAACGAACTTTACGGACAAAACGGAACTAGTTCTGAAGAGAAATTTCCAGTAAGAAAAACATTTGGCGTTTCATATAAATTTAATGATCCTAATCTTATAGTTTCCGCAGAAATTGAAAACAGTAACGCTGAAACTACTTTTGTTAGGTTTGGAGCAGAATATAATATTTATCCCGGTTTATTTATAAGAGGCGGATTGGATAGATGGAATTTAAGTAATTCTGATTTTCCTGCTCGACCTTCTGCAGGATTTTCATATTTTTATACTGTTGATTCATTTAAACTTGGTGTTGATTATGCATTTGTGATTGAACCTTATTCATCATCTGATCAGCATATTGTTGGTTTAACAGTAAACTTTTAATTGGTTAATGGAAAATATTTCAAAATGAAAAAAGTTTTAGTATTTATAATATTATCTGCTTCAGTTAGTTTAGCACAGAGTGCAGGCAATAGCGGACTTGCATTTTTAAAGAATGGTTTTGGTGCAAGAAATATTGCAATGGGCGATTTGGGTGTAACTTCTGCCAAAGATGTTACAGCATTAAATTACAATCCAGCTCTACTTACAAATTATAAAAGTGCGCAAGTCTCTGTAACACATAACGAATGGATTGAAGATGCAAGCAGTGAAATGATAGGCGCTAGTTTTAAAATGTTCAATTTACCTTTTGCACTTGGATTAAATACAACTTCTATTTCTGATTTAGAAATTCGTTCGCGTCCTATGCCGGTACCAGAATCAACTTTTGATGTTCACTACTTTTTCGGCAGTCTTTCAACGGCTTTCAATGTAATTGATGATGTTTCATTTGGAGTGACATTTAAGTATTTGCACGAAGGACTGCTAACTGATAACGCAACCGGATATGGCTTTGACTTCGGTGTGCATTACATTACAGTTCTTGAAGGATTAAACTTCGGCGCAGCAATTAGAAATCTTGGCTCAATGAACGAATTAAAAGTTGAAGCAACTAAACTTCCTGTTGATTTGAGAATAGGCGGCGAATATAATTTTGAGGTTACTGACATTCACTCAAACATCATTCTGCTAGGCGGATTTCAAAAATATTTAGATACTGATGATACTCACTTGCATTTCGGAACTGAAATATTTTATAATAATATTTTAGCCTTACGCGGTGGATACATGACCGGTTATGAATCTAAAGGTTTAACTGCCGGACTGGGAATTGTTTGGAACAATATAAATTTCGATTATGCTTTCACGCCATTTAAGTACAGTTTAGGAAGTGCACATACAATTTCGGTTATGTACTCATTTTAAGAATTTTTATAATTACCTTTCAAAGTATTACTTGATATACATTTTGTAAGTTGTTACAATTAGGTGCTTCAAATGTATATTTTATCACCTTTGTTAATGCTTAATGACAAAACCTGATCTCACTGAGCTTTATACTTCATTAAATAAAAACGTTGAAAAAGTTTTTGTTGTTCCTAAAATTAATTACTCACTTCGTGAAACGGATTACCTTTGCAGACTTTATGCAGATTTCCTTGAAGATCCGCAATCTAAAATTCGGATTAAAAGTCTCTCTGTGTTTACCCATCCAAAAATATTTTTCAGTTATATTTTTAATCGAAAAATTGTACTGCATTACCATTGGTTTGAAGCACAAGACGTAAAATCTTTTGCAGGAATATTTTGGAAGTTATTTTGGATTATTCTCTACAAAATTATTGGTGGTAAAGTTGTTTGGACCATCCACAATAAATATCCACACACACCGAATTTCAAGTCATTTAATAAATCGATCCGCAAAGTGATGGCACGGATTGCAGATAAACTACATGTACATTGCACGGCTGCAATTGGTATTATGGAAAAAGTATTGAATGTGAACCGTGATAAATTTGTAGTAATTAATCATCCAAGTTTTATTTCTCGTAAATATTCGCGTGAAGAAGCAGCTGAAAAAATTGAAAAGAACTACAACCTAAAGATCGGTAACGACGATAAAATATTTTTAATGTTCGGCAACATCGCTTCCTACAAAGGTATATTGGAAACTGCTGAATGTTTTTTAAATTTGCCCGCTAATAAAAAATTGCTAATTGTGGGGGGAGTTAAGAAAGGGAATGCAGAATACTTCAGTAAAATTTTTAATCTCTCATCAAAATCAAAAAATATAAAAATAATTGAAAAAATAATTTCCGAAGATGAAGTCCCGATTTTTTTTAATCTTACAGATTATATTATTTTTAACTATCGGCAAGTACTTACATCAGGCGGAATATTTCTGGCACTGAACTATGATAAAAAAGTTATTGCTCCTTCAATCGGCTGCATACCAGAACTTGAAAACTCAAACATAGTTTTGTTCGATCATTCTGATTCAAACGAGAAAACTTTATTAAAATTGCTGCAAAGTATATAAAATGAAATTAACTAAAAACACGCAAAATATATTTTACCTTTTTTCTGTTGAATTTATTGTAAGGCTATTTGGATTTTTTGCGGTTGCCTATTTAGCGCGCACTTTGGGTAAGTCCGGATTTGGAATTATTAACATTGGCTTGGGAATTTTAAGCTATGCCATGATCTTAAGTATTGGCGGTTTGAATTTATTGGGGGTTAGAAAGGTTGCCGCAAAAAAGGAAGCAATTAACAAATTAGCCCTTAGAATTATTTCAGCCAGGCTTTTTCTTTCAGCTATTATGTTTATCGTATTCACAGTTATACTCTACTTTTTATTCGACGGCATAAATTTTAGTGTAAGTATTATCTATCTAGTTTATATGTTCCCCGCAGTCCTGTTAGTTGAGTGGTATTTTCAAGGAAGACAAAGAATGGGGAGCATTGCCGCAGGCAAGGCATTTGGAATGGCAGCATACCTTTTAATGATCGTCATACTCGTGCAATCCGCCGAAGATATTATTTTCACCCCCATTGCCTGGACAATAGGAGCCGCAGTGAATGGAGCTTTTCTTTTAATGATGATTGAGTCGAATGATAGACCAAAATTGAAAGAATTAAAAAACTTAAAAATTATTGAACTGTTGAAGGAATCATTTCCCTTAGCCGGAGCTTCGATCATAGCACAAGTAGTAATTATGTTTCCGGTGATTTTTATTGGTCTTTCAATAGGTGATGCGGATGCCGGAGTTTATAGTGCGGCGTATAAAATTATAATTTTAATTCTTGTACTTGATCGAGTCTTTAATGCACTTTTCTTTCCTAAAATAGTAAATCATATTAATTATATGCCGGAGAAAGTAGGAGACATTTTTAGAAGTGTTCTGAAAATTATTTGTTTCGTATCAACATCCTTCGGTTTGATTGCATTGCTGCTTGGTGAACCATTAATGCTATTTGTTTTCGGGGAAGAGTATATTTCGGCTGTCCCGATCTTCCAAGTTCTGATTGGGTTTTTTATTCTAACTTTGGTTAACTCAGTTTTTACCTACACATTAATTGGTAAACACAAAGAAAGAGTTTACACTACAGCTTTGTCAATTGGAGCAATACTATTTTTTGTTTTTGGTATTTCCTTAACAATTTATTTCGGAACAATTGGGATGGCAATTGGAGTAGTTATTTTTGAAATCAGTGCATTGACTTACATGATTTTCAATTTAAGTGATATTAAGTATAATTTATTTCGCACGGTTGTTTGGCCAGTTATCTTTACTCTAATTACGGCATTCTGCTTGGTTGAACTTCTACATCTCAGCTTAATTTTAGAATTACTAATTGCCTTAACCGCTATAATTTTGTCCGGCGCTACAATACGAATTGGAAAAGATGAATTAAATTTTATCAAGCAGGTATTATTTTGAAAATAGCGATTGGAATAACTGAAGTAACATTTGAATGGAGTCAAATACTAAATCAAATTGGCGCTCAGTTTGAGTTAACTAATTCTGACGAAGATTTAAGAAATTATAAAGTATTAATTATTCCTTCCGATAAAATACCATTTGATAAAAAATCTGTGAATACATTTGTAAATGAAGGCGGATCAGTTCTTACTAGCGCAAATGCTGCTAAAAATTTACTTGGGCTAAAACTGAAAAAAATAAATATCAAATATGCAGTGCCTAATGGTCTTGGAATATTTTCAGATATTCAAGCATTAGATATCTATCGTTCAACTCAAGTGGCTTCGGAAGCTAACGAGCTAAAGAATCAAGATGAAAAAAATATTATTTATTCCGGAAAGTTGGGAAAGGGTACGATTGTAGTTTTGCCGGAAGGCTTTGTGACAGCAATTTTTGATTTGCGAACAGTCAGAAAAAATTTTATTTCGAAATGGAGTGAAAGATTTCCAAATGAGCGTGTCTCTCAAGTGTCTAAAGCCGGCATTATTTCAACGATAAGAATTGCCCTTCAGCATTTATTCCACTGTGCCGGATTACCTTTTGTGCATTTATGGTTTTACCCGAAAGGCGAAAGAACAATTTTTAATTTTAGAGTTGATACAGACTTTGGAACTGAAAAGGATGTATTTGATTTATACAGTATTCTTGATAAACACCAAATTCCCGGTACATGGTTTATTGAAGTTAAATCTAAAGAGAAGTGGCTGAACAAATTTAAAAATTTTAGTAAACAGGAATTAGCTTATCATTGTTATAGACATAAGATGACTGGAAATATTTCTAAGGACAGGCAGGATTTTGAAGCTGGATTAAAATTCCTCTCAGAAAATAAGCTAGATGTAAATGGCTACGCAGCGCCTTACGGGGAATGGAATGACAGTATTGGTTTGCTTAGTGAAGAATTTGGATTTCAGTATTCATCCGAATTTGGTTATTCCTATGATGGGCTGCCATTCTATCAATTAATCGATAATAGACCATCAAAAGTATTGCAGATACCAATTCATCCGATGAGTACTAATAGATTAAGGCATGCTGGCACAAGCAGTGAAAATCTGATCAACTATTTCATTGATACTATTGAAAGAAAGATTTCAAATTTTGAACCCTTGTTCTTTTACACTCATCCTTTTGAAAAGGAATATGATTTCTTCAATTCTCTATTTGAAGAGATCAATGATCGAAAAATCTACAAATCTACGTTGATCGATTATGCAAATTGGTGGAAGGGGAGATTAAATAAAAATTGGAAGATAAATTTTGAAAATGGTAATTTAACAATTGATACTGATAACGTTGATGATTCATACAGGTTAAGAGTTTCGGAATCATCAGGGAATGAATATTTGATTTCGCTTAAACGGGACTTTGATTCATCACAAAAAACAAAATTGGAAATTACTCAGTCGGAAAATTTTGAAGTAGATTACAAACATTTAAGAAAGTATAGTTATAAAATGTTCAAGCATGATATCCTTTTCAAAATGAGAAAAATGCAGCAATGAAAATTTGTTTCGCTACACACGATGGAGTAACCATTGCTAAAGGCGGTGTTTACGTAAAAATTATCGAGTTCAAAAAATATTATGAAAGCCGGGGAATTGATGTTGAGCTTTTTAATATTTGGGATTCGGTGGGAAAGCTTAAAGAATTTGATTTGGTTCATTTACTTCCCGCAAATATTGCAGTTTACAGTCTTGCCCGCAATTTAAATTTCAACAATATAAAATTTGTGTGCGAGCCTGTGTTTTTTTCAAATCACTCAAGTAGTTTTCTAAAAGCAGTTAGCTCCATAGATAAGATTGCCCGCAAGATTGCAAAGGGGGTTTGGTTCGATTACGGATTTATACGTGATATTTGTAATTGGTCGGAATTAGTTTTGCCAAATACCGAATCAGAAGCAGATAGAATCAGCAAAGGTTTTGGAATTAGTCAATCAAAAATAAAAGTAATTCACAACGGAGTTTCTGAAAGATTTTTAAATGGTGACCCGGACCTATTCAGAAAAAAATATGGACTAGATAAGTTTATTTTGAATGTAGGGCATATTGGTCCATACAGAAAAAATATGCTTCGATTTGTCAAAGCAATAAAAAATATTGATTGCCCAACTGTAATAATTGGTAAAGTTTCTGATGCCGGGGAAACTTCTGAAGTGATGCACGAGGCAGAAAAAAACAGTAACATTCATTTCATTAGTGATATCCCAAATGACTCTCCGCTTCTAGCCTCAGCATATGCCGCGTGCGATACATTTGTTTTGCCCTCTCTATTTGAAACACCAGGTATCGCAGCACTGGAAGCTGCACTTGGCGGAGCTAAAATTGTAATTACAAAATACGGCGGCACTAAAGATTATTTTTATGAGTATGCTGATTATGTTGATCCATATTCAATTGAAAATATTAAAACATTAATTGAATCTTCATTGAATAAAAGCAAAACTTCATCAACTAAGGATTACATTAAAAATAATTTCCTCTGGGAAAAAGTAGCAGAGAAAACTATACAAACCTACCAAAGTTTAATTGGTAAATAATATGAGTCAGCTAAGATTTTTAATTGTAAGACCCGATAGAATTGGAGATGTAGTTTTATCAACACCGATACCGCGTGCTCTCAAAAAAAAACACCTCGATTGTTTTGTAGCGATGCTTGTAAGAAGTTATACAAAAGATCTATTTCTTCACAATCCATATGTTGATGAAATTATTTTAATTGATGACGCAAATGGTGAGATTAATAAATCATTCATCAGCAGGGTTAGAGAAATACGGAAATACAAATTCACACATTCATTTACATTACTGCCGCAAGAAAAGAACAATTACATGCTATTCCTTGCAGGCATAAAATATCGTATTGGTGTTGGACATAAATTTTATCAGTTCATATCAAATACAAAAAGTGTTCATCGGAGAAAGTACAAACCACTTAGGCATGAGGCTGAATATTGTTTAGACATGGTTAGGAAAATTAGTGTTGATGATGACGGATTAGCCACGGAAATATTCCTTTCGGAAGAAGAAAAAGGAATTGTTGCCGAACGAAAAAGGAGTTATTTAAATGGAAAGAAATTACTGATCGGAGTGCATACAACTAGCGGAAATTCAGCCCCGAACTGGAGTGCATCAACTTATAAGGAATTGATAGAATCATTAATTGCTATTCCACAATTTCAAGTAGTTTGCACAGATAACAACGTGCCTATAGAATTACAAAATATCCCTGATCTGATCTTTCCTAATGTAGATAAAGAACTGCGCGATTCAATTTTGAATTTTGCATGCATGGATTTTCTAATTTCAGCAAGTACCGGACCTATGCATATTGCCGCCGCATTAAAAGTTAAAACCATTTCACTATTTTGCCCGCTTACAGCCACGTCGCCAAAACTTTGGAGTCCGCAGGGAAATGAAAATGAAATTGTATTGCCTTCGGAAATGTATTGCCAAAATCAATGTCCCGGCGATCCAAAGCTCTGCAATTTTGAAGGAAGCGGCGGCATTGAACCGAAACAAATTTTGAATCTTTTGGAATCCAAAAATTTTTAGCAAATCACTTTTGTATAAAAAGTAATTACACTATATTTACAACCCTATTTACAAAGTTTGCCAAGCATTGGTTAACAGATTGGTACCCAACTCCGTCAGGTCCGGAAGGAAGCAGCGGTAAGTATTCATTTTGTGTAGCCAATTGCTTGGCTTTTATTTTATAGGGGGTATTAAAAAGTTTAATGTGCCGCCCGATTTTATTACTCCATTCTGAAAACTAATTGCAGCAATTGCACCGGGTTCGAATGTGTTTCTTGTTCCGGTATATGATACAAAAAATGATACGTGATATGCTAAATCGGGCATGTGCCCAACAACAATAATATCATCACCCTCACAACAGTTAATCACATCAATTAATTCTTCCGTAGCGCATCCGGGTGCAAGTTTTGAATCTTCAAACAATACTGCATTGGTGTCAAAATTAGTTTTAATAATTTCACCGGTTTGCTTTGTTCTTGCAAGTGGAGAGGTGATAATATAATCGGCTTGCTTAAAATACATCTTCCAAAGTTTAATAGAATTTTTAAGTGAGCTTACACCAAAATCTGTCAACGCTCTTTTACTATCCAGGCTGCCGCCACTTGCCTCACCGTGCCGGACTAAATATAAATTCATTATTAAACCTTTTTATTTTATTGAAATAAAAATCATATTTTTCTTTGTAATCACAAAATACAATTTTATTTTAAGATTATATCCGATAAATATTTGCAGATAATCTAAAATTTGCCAAAAAAAATTCTAACAATATTATTACTATTTTTAACCGTTGGGTTAACTGCCGGGCAAAATTTAATCTTACCAAAGTTTACACTTACCGGAATAAATTTCAAAATCAAAGTAACAGAAATTCCCGATTCAATTACATCAGTTGACTGCTTAATTTCCAATTCAACTATTCAACAGAAATATCGATTTACAGTTAATGCAGGAATGATTGATACATCAGTTGCTATTAATTCATTTGGCAATTATGATGTTGAATTATCAAATATTAAAATCAGTAAATCGGAAATTAGAGTAATACCTGGCTGGTTCAGTATTCTTCCACCTCTTATTGCAATTCTTATGGCTCTGCTTTTAAGGCAGGTCTTAGTTTCTCTCGCTGTTGGGATATATATTGGCGCAATCTTTATTTATGATTACAATCCCATAATAGCACTGCTTAGACTGGCTGATGTTTTTATTTTAAATGCCCTTGTTGACCGGGACCACATGTATGTTATTATATTTACTTTGCTGATCGGAGGCGTGGTAGGAATTATAGCCAGGAACGGAGGGACAACTGGCTTAGCCAGTCTTATAACAAAATTCGCAAAGACCTCTAAATCGGGAATGATATCAAGTTGGTTAATGGGACTTATGATATTTTTTGATGATTACGCTAACTCTCTGATCATCGGTAATATGATGCGACCAATCACAGACAAATTAAAAATATCCCGTGAAAAACTGGCGTACATTGTGGATTCAACTGCAGCTCCGATTGCAAGCGTTGTTATTATCAGCACCTGGATTGGATATGAGTTAGGATTGATTTCAGACGGGTTAAAGCTTATCGGTTCATCTGAAAATGCTTACGATGTTTTTATTCAAACATTACCATACCGTTTTTATCCAATTGCTGCATTGTTCTTTGTGTTCATAACATCCTATTTCCAAAGAGATTTTGGACCAATGTTAAAGGCCGAAAAACGCGCAAGGACAACTGGCGAACTTTCGGAAAAAGGTTCAAAAATTGCAATTCAAGTTGATGATGATCTCGATTTAAATAATCAAAGTAATAATTGGATAAACGGAGTAATTCCAATCCTTATAATTTTAGTTGGTACTGTCGGCGGATTATTTTATACAGGGATAGGCGCCTTAGAAGCGGAAGGAATTACGGACTACACTCTTCGGGATATCATCAGCAGTTCAGATTCATTTTCATCGTTGCTCTGGTCTAGTTTTATCGCATGTTTAGTTGCAATTGTTATGACGGTCTCTCAAAAAGTATTAAATCTAAATGACTCAATTGGAGCCTGGCATAAAGGCGTGCAATCAATGCTATTTGCATGTATAATTTTAACATTCGCCTGGTCAATTAGCACAGTAACCAATGAGCTTAAAACGGCAGACTATATTATTTCGATTTTAAGTGATTCAATAAATGCAAGGCTGCTGCCTGTTATTGTATTTATTATTTGTGGATTAATAAGTTTTGCTACTGGAACTAGTTGGGGTACAATGGCTATTGTGATGCCGATTGTGATTCCACTTGCAGCAAAATTATCTGTTTTTTCAAACCTTGATGCATCCGGAACTTCATTAATTATTTATGGAGTTATTTCATCAGTCTTAGCCGGTTCGGTTTTTGGCGATCATTGTTCACCGATTGCAGACACAACAATATTAAGTTCAATGGCATCACGATGCAATCATATCGATCACGTAAAAACACAAATGCCTTATGCTGTTTTAGTAGGGTTTGTATGCATATTGTTCGGCGACTTGCCAACGGCATTTGGTCTTAATCCTTTTATCGCAATAATATTAATTTTTTCGATTTTAATTGCGGTACTTTTATTACTTGGAAAGAAGCATCCAGTTTTCAAATAATTATTTCAAAATTATCTTAAATAAATTCGATAAATAGGATTATCTGTCTTTTATTCTATTAATAGTTTTCCTATATTTAATTGTAATTAAAATATTGACTCTAAAAATATTTTCTCTTGGGAAGGAGAACAAATATGGGTAATACAGCAGAAGAATATTTTAAGAAAGGCAATTCAAAAACATCGTTAAGAGACTACACTACCGCTATAAAGTATTATGACATGGCTATTGAGTTAAATCCAAAATATGCTTTGGCATATAAGAATAGAGGCTTTGCAAAAAAATTAGCAGGCGACGCAAAGGGTGCAAAAGCTGATATTAATAAATCGGAAGAACTGAGTAAATAACGGTTACTTGGGGAATTTATGATAGAAGTTATAAATTAATTTTGCTTTAGATTCCCCAACTACTTTTGCTAAATCTTCAACTGGAGAATTTTTAATTTTCTCTAAACTTTTTATTTCTTTTAAAAGAGTTTCCGCAACTTTTTTACCAATTCCTTTAATATCCAAAAGTTCTGTCGTTAACGTTCGTTTATCTCTTCTATCCCTATGGAATGTGATCGCAAAACGGTGTGCTTCATCCCGAACGTGCTGCAATAGTTTTAGGCTCGATGACGTTTTGGGAATTGTCTGCGCTTCTGATATTTCGGGAAGAAAAACTTCTTCCAACCTTTTTGCAAGTCCAATAATTTCGAAATTTTCAAAACCTAAATTGTTTAGTATTTCAACTGCGCTGGAGAGTTGTCCTTTGCCGCCGTCAACCATAATCAGATCAGCAAGTTTTTCGTTTTCGCTCTTTGCTCTTGAGTATCTTCGTTCAATAACTTCACGCATACTTGCAAAATCATCAGGTCCTTCAACACTTTTGATAATAAATTTTCTGTACAGACTTTTCTTCGGTTTGCCGTCAATAAATACGACCATGCTGGCAACAGTATCCGTTCCCTGTAAGTTTGAAATATCAAAACACTCAATTTTTTTTGGGAGATTATTTAAGTGCAGATCCCGTTTTAAGGCTGAGAGAACATAAGGAATATTTCCTTCGCGTTTCATTTTTTGAAGCTGTAATTCTTTTAATTGTAAAATCGCATTTTGCTTACACATTTTTATTAGTGAGAGAGCTTCGCTTTTCCGTTTAGGAACAAAAATGTGCGGCTTTTTAATTGCACGCAGCTCAAGCCATTTTTGAAGTGCAATTTTGTCGGGCGGTTCAGCTTCAATAATAATTTCTTTTGGTACTTCAACAAATTCGTTGTAGTAAAATTTTATTATCGATGAATAAATTTCACCGAGCTCATCGTTTATCTCAGCACTTAGTTTTAGCTGTTTCTTTCCCACTAATCTACCCGAACGAATATTTAGAATTGTTGCTGCAACATCTTTTCCTTCAATAGCAGCGCTAATTATATCCCTATCACCAAAATCATTCGAAACTACTTTTTGTCTTTCTGAATAAACTTTTAACTGATCTATTTTGTCGCGTATATCAGCAGCTTTCTCAAATTCAAAATTATCGGATGCATTTTTCATCTTACTTAATAAATCTTTAATCAGGTCATCCGATTTGCCTTTTAATAATTTGACAACCTCGCCAACCATTTCGTTGTAGTCAGCTTGACTAACAAGTCCTTCACATGGTCCATCACATTTGTTAATATGAAAATCTAGACAAACTTTTACTTTTTTTTGCTCAATTGATTTTGCATCGATAAAATATTTACAGCTCCTGATCTTAAAAATTTTATTAATTAGCTTAAGAGAAGCACGCATACTCTTTACATCAGTGTAAGGTCCAAAATATTTTGATCCGTCTTTCACAATATCTCTTGTGCTGTAAACTTGCGGATATGGTTCGTTTGTTACCCGGATATAGGGGAATGATTTATCATCCTTAAGGTTAACATTATAGCGGGGCTTATAATCTTTTATTAGATTGTTTTCCAGCACGAGTGCTTCAATTTCGGTATCGGTAATTATTGTTTGAAAATCATTTACCTTTTTAACCATCGCTAAAGTTTTTGGTGAATCGACTGTACTGTGGAAATAACTTCTTACCCGGTTACGTAGGTTTTTGGCTTTGCCTATATATATAATTTTATCATTCTTATCTAAGAATTGATAAACGCCCGGCAGTGCCGGCACCCCTTCCAATTTTGCTTTGAGATCAGTATTCATAAAATTTCAAAAAAATATTTTGAAAACATACTAAAATTGAAATTTATTATCATGTCATTTACATTTAGAGAAGCCCAACTTCTAAAAGAAGTCGGGCTTACAAATTACTTTTTAATATTAAAAAAAAGCCGGTCAACCCGGCTTAATTAACAAAATTTTATTATTATTTCTTAGGCTCGAACTTATATCCTTTCGGGATAACAACAATTCCGGTATCAGAAATAGTAAATTTCTTTTTATCTTCTTCAGGATCAAAACCAATTTCAGTATGCTCAGGTATTTTAACGTTTTTGTCAACAATTGTTCTTCTTATTCTTGAATGCCTTCCAATTTCACAATTGTCAAAAATAATTGAATCAGTAATGTATGTGTAACTGTTTACTCTAACATTAAAACCGAGAATTGAGCGTTCAACTAAACCTCCGGAAACAATTGTCCCGTCTGAAACAAGGGAGTTAAATACTCTTCCAACTCTTTCACCTTCATGCGAAAGCGTTTTAGCTGGAGGATACTGTAGTTGTTTTGTCCTAAGGGGCCAGCTGAAATCATAAAGATTGAATGCTGGATTTACAGTGATCAAATCCATACTAGCAGCGTAATAGCTGTCAATTGTTCCAACATCTACCCAGTATGGTTTATCTTTATTATTTAAATCCTCAAATCTGTATGCACGAATGTTGTAACCTTTTTCAATCATGTATGGGATAACATGTTTTCCAAAATCCTCACTTGGAATATCTTCTTCAATCATTTTATCTAATACAGATTTTAATACGCCAGCTTTAAAAATATATATACCCATATTTACAAAAGAATAGCCCGGTCTATCTGGCGCTTCCGGTGGGTTGCTTGGTTTCTCAATAAAGGAAACAACTTTATATTTATCATCAATTTTAATTATTCCGTACCTATCAGCTTGATCAATTGGAACATAGAAACTGGCAATTGTCAAATCGGCTTTTTCCTGAGCGTGATACTGAAGCATTTTCAGGTAATCCATTTTGTAAATATGGTCGCCAGATAAAATCAGTACCGATTGTACGCTATCTTCCTTTATAAAATTTAGGTTTTGATAAATAGCGTTTGATGTTCCGAGATACCAGTTATTGCTGGTTTTCTGCTGCGGAGGAACAGAATAGATAAACTCTCCAAGTTCAGGATTAAATATATTCCAAGCTTCATATAAATGCTGATTTAGCGAATCGGACTTATACTGGGTTAGGACATAAATTTTTCGTAATCCGGAGTTAAGACAATTTGATAATGCAAAATCAATAATTCGATATTTACCGCCGAATGGAACAGATGGTTTTGTTCTAACAGAAGTTAAGGGTTTTAGTCTTTCTCCCAAACCGCCTGCAAGTATTAATGTTAGTGTGTTCCTTAGAATGGATGAACCGATTAATGGCATGTGAGTCCCATATTTTTATTGCAAAATATATTTAATTAAAACTTGGCTGCCTAATAAAGAAATTATTAACTTTGATGTTATAAGTTATTTACACTAATAAATAAATATTGAGCATTTGAAAGTCAAGAAAAATAACGCCTATCTTCTTTTATCACTAATATTTTTGGTAGCGATAGCAGCATCAATTTTATTATTTAATCCCATTAAATCTGTAATACAATCAAGAACAGACTATGGATTTGTATCAGTACCGGAATTGGAAAATTATTTTTCAGAGAAGCAGTACAATATTGATATTCAAAATTATGAAATTGATCTCGAACTTTTTACAGAAGATGAAACTATTTCAGCCGAAGTAGTAATTGAAGGCGTTTATAAGGACAGTGCATTAAAGCAAATTGATCTGAACTTTTATGACAACATGGAAATAAGTTCAATTTTATTGAATGATATGGCAGTTGAATATATTCATGATAATTACCGACTTTCAATTTTTGACGATGATAAAAGAACCGAAGAATTCAGAATTGAAATTTCCTATTCAGGTTCACCACAAAATTTAGGTATGGGTTCATTTAATTTTGAAGAAGAATATGAGCGTGAATACGTTTACACACTCAGCGAGCCGGTTTATGCATCCAGCTGGTTCCCTTGTAACGATCTTCCAAACGATAAAGCATTGGCCCGAATTAGAATAACCAATGATTCATCTGCAGTCTCAATTTCAAATGGTGTTTTGGAGAGTATAGAAATAGAGGATAATAAAAAAGCTTACATATGGCAAACAATTTATCCAATCTCAACATATCTAATTGCTATTTATTCGGGGGAGTATAAAAAATTTACCCAGCAATACATTAGTATCAATGGCAAAAAAGTGAACTTTGATTACTATGTTAGTCCTGAAAAATTTAAAATAGCAAAAATTGATTTTGATTTTCATCCTCAAATATTTGAAGTATTTGAAAACCTATTTGGTGAATACCCGTTTGTCGATGAAAAGTATTCAGTCATAGAATTCTTCTGGCCTTACGGTGCAATGGAGCATCAAACAGTTACCGGAATGAGCAGCCGTTTTATTAGCGGCAATAATTTTTTTAGGGATATTTACATTCACGAAGTTGCACATCATTGGTGGGGAAACGCAGTTGGACCGGAAACATGGAAAGACGTTTGGCTCAACGAAGGATTCGCAACTTACTCCGAGGCTTTATACTATGAAAAAGTCAGCGGATACTCATCTTTAGTTTCTACACTGCAATCAAAGTTTAGGGATTATACCGAATTTTCACTGTACGATCCCGGCCCAAATATGTTTGGCAGCATGGTTTATAACAAGGGTGCGTGGGTGCTTCACATGCTCCGGAAGGAAATTGGCGATGAAGATTTCTTTACACTTTTGCGGAACTATTTTGAAACGTATAAGTATAAAAATGCGTCAACTGAAAACCTAAAAACCCTTGCTGAGGAAGTTTCCGGAAAGGACTTAAATAGGTTTTTTGATCAGTGGATTTATTTTGGAAAAGGATTAATTTTACTTGAGTATGATACCGAAATTAAGGAATTGAAAGGAACGTTTGAAACGAGATTAAAAATTTCACAATTTCATGAAGAATATGGTGCTTATCATTTTCCTTTAGATGTTGAACTTAAATCTGTAAGCGGAGCCAAGAAAGATTTTGGGTTTTACATTACAACTTTAGATACTACTTTAATTCTAAACACAAAGTTTATTCCGGGTGAAATTACTCTCGATCCTGATAGCTGGTTGATGGCAATTATTTCTAAATCTTTTGTTGAAGAAACAGACGAGGAAGAATTTGAAAACTAATAAAAGCGTTAATAGTAAATTTTGAAAGACACAATATTATTTATTTCGGATATTCATTTCGGACTTCTAACAAAGGAGAAAGAAAAATCCCGCGAAAAATTGTTCGTAAATTTTTTGGAGTTTGCTGCAACGGAAGCAAAAGAGCTTTACATTCTTGGTGATTTATTTGACTATTGGTTTGAATATAGAAGAGTTATTCAAAAAGGATTTTTTAGAGCTTTAACAGCCATGCAGGACTTGGCTGAAAGCGGAGTAAAAATTCATTACATAATCGGGAACCATGATTTTCTTCATCGCGATTTTTTTGAAAAAGAAATTGGTGTAACTCTTTATCAAGATCCGTTTAGTATAGAAATAAATAATAAGAAATTTTTTCTTGGTCATGGCGATGGACTTGTTAAAAATGATCTTGGATATAAAATCTTAAAAAAAATATTGCGCAGTAAAATTTCACAAACTATTTATTCAATTCTTCATCCCGATTTTGGAATTTGGCTTGCAAGTTCAACCAGTAAATCTAGCCGCGATTATACGGGCAAGAAAAACTACGGTGAAGTTGACGGACTTTTTGAAGCTGCAAAAGAAAAAATTAATGATGGATTTGATTATGTTTTATTCGGACATTCGCACATACGAAAATTTGAAAATTATAAAAACGGATATTATATCAATTTGGGTACCTGGTTAGAGCAAGCCTGTTATGGCAAGTTCGATGGTAACAAATTTGAGATAATTGACTGGAATTAATATGGCAAAACCTAATACTCCCGTAAAAAGGAAAAACAACAAACGAAAGAAAATTATTTTATCGATTGTGAGCTCTTTAGCGATAATAATTATCATCGGCGCATATTTTCTCTATCAATATATACTTGATGGATTGCCTTCACTTGAACAGCTCGAAAATCCAAAACAAAGTTTGGCTACTAATGTTTATAGTTCCGATGATGTTCTAATTGGTCAATTTTTTATTGAGAACAGAATTGAAACCAATATGGACAGCCTGCCGAAACATCTTATTGATGCATTAATTTATACCGAAGATAGAAAATTCTACGAGCACTGGGGAGTTGATCTTGACAGGTTTGCCAAAGCAATGGTTAAAAATCTTTTTTCACTATCATTAAGTGAAGGTGCGAGCACACTAACCCAACAGCTTTCTAAAAATTTATTTGAATTGAAGAATGTAAGCGAAAGTCCCTTTGATAAAGCGATCAGAAAAATGCGAGAATGGATCACTGCGGTAAATATTGAAAAATCCTATACCAAAGAAGAAATTCTCGAAATGTATTTGAACGTTTCCTATTTCGGGAACAGGGCGTACGGAATTGAAATGGCATCGAGAGTTTACTTTGATAAACAGGCTAAAGATTTATCAATTGAAGAAAGCGCAGTTTTAGTTGCGATGCTAAAATCGTGGGTTTATTATAATCCGTTTAGAAGATTAGAAAATTCAATGCGCCGAAGAAATTTAGTTATGTACAGTATGAAAGATGGCGGGACTATAACCCAAGCGGAATATGACAGTTTAAAACAAACGGAAATCGTAGTTTCAAAAGCTAAATTATCTAAAAATTTTACAAGTACTACCGCGCCCCATTATGTTGAATATATTCGTCAGCAATTAGAAGAACTATCCGTTGATTACGGATTCAATATTTATGAAGACGGGCTCACAATTTATACCTCGCTTGATACCAGAATGCAGGAATATGCGGCGGAAGCTGTGATCAATCATCTTGAATCATTCCAGAAAACATTTGACAGTAATTGGAAATGGGAAGAGTATGAAGATTTACTGAACGAATATGTTGATAAAGCTATTAAGAATCATAATGAATATAGGGCGGCGGAGACGAAGGAACTAAAAACAGAAATTTATACCCGCCTTAAAAATGATCAGACATTTGTAGATTCCATAAAAATAATTAACCAGCAAATTGAAGCAGGGTTTGTTGCACTCGATGTTAAAACAGGCGAGATTAGAGCCATGGTCGGCGGAAGAAATCAGGAATTTCAATATGGACTGAATCACGCTACGCAAATTTGGAGACAACCAGGCTCGGCTTTTAAAGCAATAATTTATACCGTGGCAATGGAAAACGGATTATATCCCGCTTATCCAGTACTAAATCAGCCGTTTATAATTGGTGAAGGAGATAAAGCATGGTCACCTCAAAATTTTGACAGATCGACAAGCGGATTTATGACATTGAGAGAAGCGCTGTTAGACTCGAAAAATTTGCCGACAGCAAGATTAGTTATTGAAGACCACATTAAACTTTGGCAGGTTGGGCAGGTTGCCGCAAAAATGGGTATAAAAACTAAACTTAATCTTTACAATTCCATCGCGCTTGGTGCTTCTGAGGTAACTCCGCTTGAAATGACATCAGCTTATTCGACTCTTGCAAATCATGGAATCTATAGTGCACCGGTTTCGATCGTAAAAATTGAAGATAAGAATGGTGTGTTGATTGAAAACTTTTCCCCTTCGTCCCATGAGGCTGTTTCTGAGGAGACAGCTTACCTTATTACTGATATGCTTAGGACAGTTGTTGACGGAGGAACGGGACTAAGAGCAAGAGTTCAGTATAATTTTTACAGAGAAGCAGCTGGCAAAACAGGTACCACTGATGATTATGCTGACGCCTGGTTTTTAGGATATACACCACAAATTGCTGCAGGTGCTTGGGTAGGTTTTGATGATAGAAGGATCAAGTTTACAGGAAGCTACGGTCAAGGCTCAAGAGCTGCATTACCAATTTGGGCGGAGTTTATGAGAAACGCACATGATTCACTAAACTTACCAAAAATGACTTTTGAATTGCCGAAGAGCGGAAACATTGCTACAGTCGATTTTTGTAAGGAATCAATCTATGAACTCGGTAATCCCAAATTGGCTTCTGGAGATTGCAGGACAGGAGTTGTTCGGGATATAATTAATCTTAAAGACATTCCACCATTGTTTAATGCCAAAAAGGATACCTCAGCAATTTTATTTGCTAAGTATTGGACGGTCGACAGTACATCGCATGAGATGCTGGAAATTATAGACTCGCTGGAAGTGAATGATTCGCTTGTAACCGAAGATGCTTTGAATTAGTTAAATTTGTTCTTTATTTTTCAATCATTGTTTTGCCCGGATGGTGGAATTGGTAGACACGCTAGGTTCAGGGTCTAGTCCGTTCGCGCGGGTGCAGGTTCGACTCCTGTTCCGGGCACATTTCCTTTCAAATTCTTTCAACGTATTTCTTATGGTCTCACTTGAAAAATAACTCTTCTAATATAGAATCAGCTTACCAAAATGCTGTGCAGTTCACAAAATCTCATTACGAAAATTTTCCCGTTATATCTCTATTTGTTAAAAAAGAACTGAGAAAGCATGTGGCTATTTTTTATCAATTTGCCCGGCAAGCTGATGATATTGTAGATGAAGGAAATGCAAGCGCAGAAACTAGGTTAAACGAGCTGGATGATTATGAGAATAAATTATCCGAATCACTAAAAAATAATATTGAAGATGATTTTTGGGCGGGATTAAAAAATACAATCGATCTTTTCCAACTTTCACATGAGAATTTTTTCAACTTGCTTAAAGCATTTCGACAGGATGTTTTAAAATCAAGGTATAAGGATTTTGATGAACTATTAGGCTACTGTAAAAATAGTGCAAATCCTGTGGGAAGAGTAATTCTAGAACTAAATCAAATTAAAGATGATGAAGCAAATAAATTTTCAGATGAAATTTGCACGGCATTGCAGCTTACAAATTTTTGGCAGGATGTTGGAGTTGATCTGAAAAAAGATAGAATCTATTTACCTTTGGATGAAATGCAAAATTTCGGTGTTGATGAGAAAAATCTTGAGTTAAATGCAAATAATGCCAATATTAAAGAGTTATTAAAATTACAAGTTCAGAGAACGCGAGAACTTTTTTGTTCCGGTAGGAATCTAATTCCAAAACTATCGGGGAGGCTCAAATATCAAATACATTGGACGATCCTCGGCGGTGAAAAAATTTTAGATAAAATTGAACAATGTGATTTTAATACAATTAAAGTAAGACCAAAATTGAATAAGGCAGATTATTTTCTTTTGATGATCAAATCGATGTTTGAAAAAAGATGAAAGAAACTGAAGAAAAAGAAATAGCAAAACAGAGTAAGAGCAGTTTTTATTATGCTTTCAGTTTGCTTCCGCAGGAAAAAAGGGAAGCAATGAATACTGTTTATGCCTTCTGCAGAAAAACTGATGATATTGTTGATGAGGGTAATGAGTCTTACGATATTAAATATGCAAAACTTCATAAGTGGCGTGTTGAATTGGAAAAGGCATTATACAGCGAATCTGAATATTCTCTTTTCAATAAACTCTCCAAAATTATAAAACAGTTCAACATTCCTTTTGATCCATTTTTTGATTTGATTAAAGGAATGGAAATGGATCTTCAGAAGCAGCGCTACTTAAGTATGGAAGATCTGCTGCAATACTGTTACAGAGTCGCTTCTACTGTCGGCTTAATGTGCATTGAAATTTTTGGGTATAAAAATAAATCGACGAAAAATTTTGCAATAAATTTGGGGCTTGCACTACAGCTAACAAATATTTTGCGTGATGTAAAAGCGGATGCGATAAACGGAAGAATATATTTACCCGAAAGCGATATGAAAAAATTTAATTATTCCGAAGCCGAATTATTAAATTTAAAATACAATGATAATTTTGCGGCCCTAATGGCACATGAAGCAAACATTGCAAAACAATATTTTCATAATGCAACTAGGTCTTTAGACATTGACGATAAACCATCGATGTTTGCGGCTAGGGCTATGCAGCATATTTATTATAAACTTTTAATGAAATTGGAAGCGAACCGGTTCGACGTTTTCAATAAAAAAATAAATGTTTCAAAGTTTGAAAAAACATCAATTGCGCTGGGTGTTTGGGCAAAATATAGTTTAGTTTATTAATGGCAAAATGTATAATTATCGGCGGCGGATTCGCCGGACTATCTGCAGCAGTTTCCCTCAGTAGAAGCAATCATAAAGTAACCTTACTCGAAGCATCCCCAAAACTTGGCGGTCGCGCATACTCCCTCAAAATTCATGAGAATGATGATACAATTGATAATGGTCAGCATATTTTAATGGGCTGCTATCAAAACACAATTGACTTTTTTGAGATGATTGGAAGTTCTAATCTTTTAGAATTTCAAGAGAGTTTAAAAGTTGATTTTGTGGAGAGAGGAGGAAGGTCATTTTTACTAAAAGCTAATTCACTTTTTTACCCTTTAAATTTGTTGATGGCAATATTAAAATATAATGCCTTCGGAATTAGAAATCGGTTTAGAACCTTACCTGTTATTCTCTCACTACCATTTTTAAATTCAAAAAAATTATCTTCATTAACTGTAAAAGACTGGCTAATAAAACATAGTCAGAATAGCTCCACAATAATGAAGCTGTGGGAAATAATTGCAATCGGAACACTTAATACTACACTGGATAAAGCATCCGCTTCAATATTTGCTTACGTACTCAAGAAAATTTTTCTTGGTGGAAATAAAGCATCGGTAATTGTACTGCCTGCAAAAGGTTTAAGCGATATTTACTGCTATCAATCACAAGAGTTTTTAGAGAAAAATAATTCCAAAGTAAAATTATCTGAATCAGTTATTAAACTGGAATATGATGGTGAGAAAATCAGTAAAGTTTTTACCAATGAAAACATTTATGATGATTTTGATTATGTGATTTCATCAGTCCCTCATAACTCATTAATCAAAATATTGCCCGAAGAAATACAAACTAACCTGAGCGAATTACCGATAGAATACTCTCCCATTTTAAACATTCATTTATGGTTAAATGATAATCCTTTTACAGAAAAATTTTGTGGGCTGATCGATTCAAAAATTCACTGGATCTTCAATCATCAAAAACATATATCATTAGTAACTAGCAGTGCTGATGAATTAATTGAATTGCCATCAGAAGAAATAGTAAAAATTGCTTGCGATGAGCTGGAAGATTACTTCCCCGTATTTAGTAAAGAAATGGTAATTAGGTACAAAGTTATAAAAGAAAAGCGCGCCACATTTATTCCATCAATTCAAAACACAAATGCTAGAGATGAAATTCCAAAAAGGATTGCTAATTTAGTTTTGGCTGGAGACTGGACAAACACCGGGCTACCCTCTACCATTGAAGGCGCCGTTAAAAGCGGATTGGATGCGGCAGATATAGTTATTCAAAATTGATTTTTTTTATTACAAGATTTGTCTTAATTATAATTGTTAATATCTATATTTTTTATTATTAATAAGTATATTATACTAAGATTTCTTACAAATACTTGACACCGTTTTTCACCGGAAAATATAAATTGCAAAAAAAGATTTACAAACAAATCTAAAACTCTAGGAGGTTTTAATGTCAAAGTTGAAAGAAAAATTAGGCGAGAAGATTGAGGCGTGGAGACCCAGAACAGCCAAGCTTGCTAAGGAATTTGGCGATGTGAAAGTTGGGGAAGTGAATATTGGTCAGATTATTGGTGGTATGCGTGGTGTGAAATGTTTAACCACAGATATTTCATATCTTGATCCATTTGAAGGAATAAGGTTCAGAGGATTTACAATTCCCGAAACCCTTGAACGACTTCCAAAAGTTCCGGGTCATGATATGCCTTACGTAGAGGGATTCTTTTACCTGCTTCTAACCGGTGACGTGCCTACTGAAAAAGAAGTGAAAGATGTTGCTGAAGAATTTAATAAAAGAAAAAATGTTCCCGAATATGTGTTCGATATGCTAAAAGCAATGCCCAAAGATTCCCATCCGATGGCAATGTTTTCTGCTGCAATTGTTTCTATGCAGAGAGAATCAGTATTTGTGAAGGAATACAACGAAGGCTTGAACAAATTTGATTATTGGAAACCTGCTTACGAAGATGCATTAAACCTACTAGCTAAACTGCCGCAAATAGCTGCCTTTATCTACAGATGGAAATACAAAAATGGTGATATTATTGCACCGGATCCAGAATTAGACATGGGTGGAAATTTTGCACATATGATGGGCATTGATGCACCTTATGATGATGTCGCAAGGTTGTACTTCCTTCTTCACAGCGATCATGAAAGCGGAAATGTCAGCGCGCATACCGGTCACTTGGTTGGCAGCGCATTATCAGATATGTACTATTCAATTTCTGCGATGATCAATGGATTAGCAGGACCGCTTCACGGCTTAGCTAACCAGGAAGTCCTAAGATGGATTCAAGGCGTAATGGATCAGATGGGCAGCAAAGTTCCAACCGAGGAAGAAATGAAAAAATTTGTTTGGGATACTTTGAATTCAGGCCAAGTTGTTCCTGGTTTCGGTCATGCAGTGCTTAGAAAAACTGACCCTCGTTATGCAGCACAAAGAGATTTTTGTTTGAAGTATCTTCCCGATGATTTAATATTCAAATATGTTGATGTTCTTTACAAAGTTGTTCCGCCGATTTTGGAAGAACAAGGAAAAGCAAAAAACCCATGGCCAAATGTTGATGCACAATCAGGAGTTATTCAGTGGTACTATGGTTTAACAGAGTATGATTATTATACCGTGTTATTTGGAATTGGAAGAGCGCTTGGTGTAACAGCAAATATTATTTGGGATAGAGCTTTAGGTTATCCTATCGAACGTCCTAAATCACTTACTACTGATATGCTTGAAGAAATAGCAGGTATTAAAAAATAACCTATTATAAAAATGTTCAAAAGACATCTTTAATTATTATTTAAGAAGGGATGAAATTCATCCCTTCTCTTATTTTACATTTCTATTTTTGATTCTTAAAATACCAACTCCCAAAAATTTGAAACAAAATTATGAGCGAAAATAAATTGCAAAATCATCTTGAAAATCTAAATGATCTTCACAATAAAATACTTGCTGGCAGAGCTGCAATTGATGAAGAAGAAATTCAAAATTTATGCGCTGATTTTGAACTGGAATTAAAAAATTGTGTTGATAAAAATTATTTTGAAAATTCTAATGAAATTATAGATTCATGGAATTCCGTTTTGCAGTCTGCATGCAAAAGTGATTTCGTAAAAGATATTTCTGCGTTCATTTCACCGGCTCTATACTTCGAACTTGGTGAGTTATTACTCTCTTCGCTAAGTAAGAATAAAACACAGCAATTAAAATCACTAGTTCACAATTATTTAGATTTGTTTAGATACTCACAATTTCTTACAAAAATTTACGGAGCGGATAAATGGACTGATTTAATTGCAGCACTTATTATAGAAAGTAATTTTACTGTTGCAGAATTATTTAAGCAAAGATTGACGAAATATAAAAATAAAAATATTTATACAGTTTTAACCGGACAGTCAGAACATAATTTCACTTTCGATCAGATCAGCAAACCAATAAAAAGTTATTCATCGAACTTACTAAGCCTCTTAATAAGTGAAGATCAAAAAGACGGCAAGATTGCTTTTCTTATGGATAACAGTCTTAATATGGTTTTGCTTGATCTTGCATGTCTAACTTCCGGCATTGTGAATATCATGATACCGGCAAATTCAGTACCGCAGCATATAAGTTTTATACTTAATGAAACTGAGTCGCCGGTTATTTTAGTCTCGGATGAAAAGCAATTATCAAAAATTAAATCAGTAAAATCAGAGTTAAATTTTCTGAAAAAAGTTGTATTGCTGGAAGGAAGCAGTGCCGAGAATTGGGTTATTTCGTTTGATGAGTTTAAAAATAACAAAAATGAGAACATTGAATCAGAATTAAATGAATTGGAAAATTCAATTACAACAGATTCACTTACCTCAATTATGTACACGTCAGGAACTACCGGCACACCAAAGGGAATAATGTTTTCCCAGATGAATATTGTTTATAAAAGGTTTTGCCGCGCGATGGCACTGCCGGAAATAAATGACGAAGATAAATACCTGGCTTACCTGCCGCTATTTCATACATTTGGGCGTTACCTCGAAATGATGGGCGCAATATTTTGGGGAGCTGAATATGTATTCATGGAAAACCCATCCGTTGATACAATGCTTGCAAATATGCAAAAAGTAAGTCCGTCAATTTTTATTAGCATTCCCAAAAAATGGATCCAGCTGCACGAGTATATAACACAAAAGGTTGATATTGAATTTTCAGACGAAGCAGAAATTAAAGCAGTAGTTGAAGAAGCAACAGGCGGACGGTTAAAGTGGGGGCTATCAGCCGCAGGCTTTCTGCCGCCGGATATATTCCAATTTTTTCAAAAATACGGCGTAGAATTAATGAGCGGTTTTGGTATGACCGAAGCAACAGGCGGAATTACCATGACACCTCCAAAAAGTTATTTCCCTAACTCACTCGGTAAAGCTTTGCCGGGCATAAGAATAAAAGTTGCTGATGACGGTGAACTTTTAATTAAAGGTGATTATGTTATGATGGGCTACTATCATGACGAAAGTGATACTCCCGCAATTCAAGATGGATGGTTTGCTACCGGTGATATTATGCGGATGGATGAAAATAATTTTATTGAGATCATTGACCGTAAAAAAGAAATTTATAAAAATATTAAAGGGGAGACGATTGCCCCGCAAAAGATCGAAAATTATTTTAGAGATTTTGAATTTGTCAAGCAGGTGTTTCTCGTTGGGGATCATCGTTCGTATAATACTGTATTGATTTATCCAAACTATGAAGCAGGCAATAATCAATTAAATAAATTTGACGACATCCAAAAAACTGAGTATTTCTCATCCGTAATTGTTACTGTAAATAATTTTCTCGCTCCTTTCGAACGCATCTTAGATTTTAAAATTATTGATAGAGAATTTGATGTGCAGCAGGGTGAACTTACGCCAAAGGGTACATACAAGAGAAGAGTAATTGAAAACAATTTTGCAGATCTTATCGATACGATGTATCAAAAGCCTTATATATCTATACATGCGGGCGCAACAGAAATTAGAATGCCCAATTGGTTCTTGCGTGAAAAAGGCTCTTTGAGCAGCGATATTATTTCGAGAGATGACGGTATTGCTATTCCAAAATTAAAATTGAGTTTGAATATTAAGGAAATAGATAGTAAGGAAAGACTTTTCAAAATCGGCAGTTTTATTTATAAAATAAATTCACGGTATATTGACTTTCAACCGCTTTTGATCAATCCTTTATTTTGGCTCGGCAATAAAAAACTTACTGATTTTACAGGCGAATCTATTGTGCAATGGTACAGGCAGCACAATCATGAGGATAGTATTGAGTTTTATTCCGCCGTGCCGGAAGATCAACTAGAACCAATCCTTGTGGAGAGGTTAACGGAAATATTATCAGCGGGCGAGCAGTCTTTATATGGATTACACCTTGCGGTTAAGCTAATTCAAATATCGGATACTGATAAGAGTTTGGTAGCGATAAAGTATTTTGAGTCGATATTGAAAGATGATACATTACCCGCGTATAAGATTGTTTGTGCAGAACTTCATAGACCACGACTAAGCGAATTAACTGTAGTTCGAAGGGAGATGCTGAAGACAGCTGTTAGGAAATTTTCAGGGGATGCGTTTGAAAATTTATTGAATATTTACTTAGGTGCTTCAGGCGATATTCTTGATGACGAAGTTTCGCAATTCATTGTAAGTAATAGCAAGGGTTTTAATAATCTTTATGCAATTGAAAAAGTTTTATCTAATACATTAGAAAAATTATCCAGCTTTGATGGAATTGAAAATTCTCCAATTCCGCAATTACTTCACCTGCTTAAAACATACGGTATAAAGCATCCAACAACATACGATCGTGCCCGCCAAACTTTTGTGCGTACTCAAATGGAACTCGATATGCCGGAGCTGCACGCAATAGCTAAAAAAACACAAAGGGAAATGAAAGAAGGTTTTAGAGAATGGCTTGGAGTAAATGAAACTGTAGCAGTTGATCTAGAAACTGAAGAAGAATATAACTGGACAGATGTTATAATTTTAGATGAAGATATTGAACCCGCCGACAGTGAAAGAATTGTGAATGCAATTACAAAAACTTCATTAATTAGAGAAGCTGTTTTTCTTTTTTATGGAGGAAAAATAGTACGCTTATCAAATCTCCTTCCCGGAGGTGTTTGGGTTAGTCATCTTCGCAGCTATCATGATAAATCGGTTTATAGAATTTCACTTCAGACACGTCATATGGGTTCGTTTGATATTGTTGTAAATTTAAATAAGAAGAGATCCTCTGAAGATATTTTTGAAGAGGTCAAGTGGTTAATTCTATCCGGTTCAAGATTCTTCTTAAAAGAATTAGTTGAAGATTTTGGCGGTTACTGGAAAGAGAATGATATGTGGAGCGGCAAGTTCGTTCCGGGCGAAACTGTTGCGAGATTTTTGTTGCGCGAATCGAGGAAGCAGGATGAGCAATCACAAAAGCGGCTTTACTTTTTATGGCCATATTTTATTTGGAATGCATCCGCCGCGTATATTAATTTTTGGAAACTTACCGGTCATAAAATGATATTGAGTGAACCCTCGATAGATAATTTTATTATTCCTTCGCACGATTATCAAACCGGAACAAAAGTAGTTTCATTTTCTGAACGTACAAATTTTACAACTTTGGAAAATCTTTTCGAAAATTTTTATAATAATTTTGTTCAACCCACAGAAGAATCGTTTCCGTTTATAAAAAGGGACTCAATTTGGAATTATATTTTTTCAGGTTTGATAAATGCTGAAGGCGAAGAAAATGGATTGGCATTATTAAAGGAACTGGGAATTGAAAAGAAATCAAAATTTGGTGATGAATTCTATAGCAGCATTTCCGGTTTTACTGAAAGCATAGAACGAGATGGTTTTATTCCAAAGCAATTATATTTTGCTATTAAGAGATTTCACCGATGGTATAACCTTAACAAAGATGCATCACTTACAGCACAGGGTGAAATGATGTTCGACCTTTATGAAACTTATCAGCTCCCATTGCTCCAAAAAAATCATTCCGCAACAAGAACAAAATTCTTTTTGGAAACAGCATTCGCCGATTCCTCCGATGAAGTAAAAACTTTGTTAAATGATATAATTAAAAAGCATAGAGCTAATCAGTTATCAAAAGAAGAGGAGCTGCAGCTTTTATCCAACGTAAAAACTGAAATTGAATTGAGCGAAAGAGAAGACTTTTTTATTACTCGTTTAAGTTATCCCCACTTAAAAGCATCAGATTCTGCCGTGCTTGAAAAAATTAAAAGTGAAGGTACACACACAACAAATCTCGTTGTTCAGTTTAATGATCAGGATGGGATACCATTTTTAATTAGAAAACCAATATCGCCAAAGGAAATTTCGAACCTGCATCAACTTTTTATTGAAACAAACTTGCTCGTTAATTTTAATCAGGAGCACGAGTTTTTAATTGCACTATCTGAAAGAGGATTTATTATTGGTGGTTTATTCTACTTTTATGTTGATGAAAGTACTGTACATATGGAAAAAATTGTTGTTTCAAACCGATATAGAAGAAAAGGAATTAGCGACAGATTGATGAATGAACTTTTCAATAGACTGAAAAGTGACAAGATAAAGTATGTAACTACAGGATTTTTTAGACCAGAATACTTTTACCGTTTTGGATTCAAAATTGAAAAAAAATATTCAGGATTGGTAAAAGACCTTAATAACAGCGGTTGAGAAAAATAGTTGAGTTTTTTTTAACTTTTTTGCCTCAATTCGTGAAATAATTTCAAGTCGTATTACTATTTTTTTTATTTTTGCAAAACGAATTTTTAATCCGGAAAAAATTAAAAATGGCATACAAAAAAAAGGTTAAGTACATATTTGTAACCGGAGGTGTTGTCTCATCTCTTGGTAAAGGAATTACAGCAGCTTCGTTAGGATTATTACTAAAACAAAGGGGCTATTCGGTAACAGTCCAAAAATTTGATCCATACATTAATGTCGATCCGGGAACGATGAGTCCTTTTCAGCATGGCGAAGTTTACGTTACCGATGATGGGACTGAAACCGACCTTGATTTGGGTCATTATGAAAGATTTCTTGATGTTAATACAAGCAAAGATAATAATACGACAACCGGGCAAGTTTATTATGAAGTAATCTCTAAGGAGAGAAGAGGCGATTACCTCGGCGCTACAGTGCAAGTAATTCCACATATAACTGATGAAATTAAAAGAAGAATGGTTGCGCTTGGTCAATCAAATAAATATGATATAATTATTACTGAAATTGGCGGAACTGTTGGCGATATTGAGGGACTACCATTTATTGAAGCTATACGACAGTTAATGTTGGAGTTGGGAAGAAAGAATACAATGAGTCTTCATGTAACATTAGTGCCGTACATTAGTTCAGCACATGAAATGAAAACTAAACCCACTCAGCACAGTGTAAAAAATTTATTAGAATTGGGTGTTCAACCAAATGTACTTTTATGCCGTTCAGAAAAAAAATTAGCGAAAGATATACGAGAAAAAATTGCTCTGTTCTGTAATGTTAAGGCGGACTCAGTGATTTCTGCATATGACTGTAAAACTATTTATGAAGTGCCGATCGTTCTTCAAAAACAAAATTTAGATAGCCTGGTTCTAAACAGACTAAAACTGCCGGAATTGAATATTGATCTGGAAAACTGGACGAACTTTGTAAACTTGATAAAAGATCCTGCCGGATCAGTTGATATTGCAGTATGCGGAAAGTACACGGACTATCTAGATGCTTATAAAAGTATCTCGGAGGCATTCATTCATGCCGGTGCTGAGAATGATGTTAAGGTCAATGTGCAATATATTAGCTCTGAAAAACTTGAACAGGGAAGTATTGAAAATGAATTAAATAAGTTAGATGGAATTTTAGTCCCAGGCGGTTTTGGTGAAAGAGGAATTGAAGGCAAAATTGCCGCAATAAAATTTGCTCGTGAAAATAATGTTCCATTCTTTGGAATATGCCTTGGTCTTCAGTGTGCCGTAATTGAGTATGCACGGAATGTTTGTGGAATAAAGAATGCAAACAGTTCTGAATTTATTAATAATAGGTACAGTGTTATTGATATTATGCCCGATCAGAAGAAAATAAAAGAGAAGGGCGGAACAATGAGATTGGGTGCTTACCCTTGTGTTATAAAGGGAAGAACCAAAGCCAGAGAGGCGTATAAGAAAGAAAAAATTTCAGAACGGCACAGACACCGCTTTGAAGTAAATAATAAATTTAGAGAACAGTTGATTGAAAAGGGTTTAGTAATAAGTGGATTATCGCCTGATGAACGTTTAGTTGAGATGGTTGAACTACCGGATCATCCATGGTTTTTAGGCTGCCAGTTTCACCCGGAATTAAAATCTCGTGCTACTAAAGCTCATCCATTATTTAGGGAGTTTATCAAAGCAGCGGCTAAACATTCAAAGAAAAAAAATGAAGAAATCGATGCTTAAACTTATCCTGACGATATTGTTATTTGTCAACACTATAATTCCGGCTCAAAAAAAGTTAAAAGAACTTATTACTTCAGGGTTAAACTATTCATACAATTTTGATTTAGAAAAAGCTGAACAAAAATTTAACCAAGCAATTGATCTTTTTCCTGAGTATCCGCATGGCTATCATTATATTTCGCAATTAAATTTGTGGGCTTATTTAGGAAGTAAGGATGAAGCAGAACTGCAGTCATTTTTAACTCACTCTGAACTAGCTAAAATTAAAGGTGAAAGACTTTTCGAAGCAAATGAAAATGATGCATCTTTAAGTTATTTGCTGGGTTCAATATATACTTTGCAAGCTACAGCAAAATCATTTACAGGTTCATCATTAGATGCATTTTGGGCGGCAAAGAGCGCTGTTGGTTATTACGAAACCACAATTGAAATTGATTCCACTTTTTATGATGCTTACCTCGGATTAGGATTGTTTAATTACGCACTTAGTTACGTGCCGGGTATTTTTAAGTGGGCGGTTAACCTTTCGGGCTTATCTTACGATAAGGAAAAAGGATTACAGTATTTACAAATTGCTAATAAAAAAGGTAAGCTCGATCAAACGGAAGCAGCATTTCATCTTGCAAAAATTTATACTGATTATGTTGCCGAGTATGACAGCGCTTCAATCTTGCTTAAAAAATTAATTTCTAAATACCCGAAAAATTCTCTTTTTCATTATCAGTATGCAGTGCTTAAAATAAAAGCCAAGGAGTTGAACAAAGCGGAGGAATCACTGCAAAAAGTTTTAAAGATAAATCATCCAAAATTTTATCAAACGAATTCACTTTCCTCATTTTTAATGGGTGATATTTACTTCAAGCGAAACAATTTTGAGAAAGCTATTGAACATTATAAAGCATTCATTTCTACTACGCGGGATATTGATTATACAGGCATTGCCAATTTCAGAATTGCAATCGCAAGTTCCATGATTGGTGACACAGTTGAAAGTAGAGAAAGATTGCTGTTAGCAAGATTAGGGAATTTGGACATACCTGATGATATTTATGCAAATGAAAAGTGTACACAATTTTTTGAAACTGGGTTCAGTGAAATTTATAAGCAGGTTTTATTGGCAAAAAATAATGTTGAAGCCGGAAAGAATAAAAAGGCTTTTAATCAACTGATTGAAATTGCAGACTCAATTAAAAGTAAAGAATTACAAGGAATAGCATATTTTTATTTAAGTGAAGCAGCTTACGGTTTGGATAATTTTGAACTTTCAATTCAATATTCAAAAAAGGCTGCTGAAATAAATTACGAAACTGATAAATGGGTTTTACCTTACGCCGCTTATGTAACCGCAAAATCAAATTACAAAATTGGTAATTTCGCCCTCTCAAAAGAATTTCTGGAAATTGCGGAGAGTAATAACGACTTTGAGTACAAAGATTCAATTGAAGCATTAGTTAATAATCTTACACGAAAATTAAACATTCTTTAGTTAACCTCAGTGTCCTCAAAATTGACTATATTTTTATATTTCAATAAGTTACAGCGATAAAAATTGAATAATATGTTTAACTTAGCAGTTTTTGTTTCAGGCAGAGGATCAAATTTAGAGTCGATATTAAATTACTTTGCCGGAAGTAATATATGTGTTAAGACAGTTGTTAGTAATAGAGTCGATTGTCCGGCTATTGAATTAGCAAAACAAAATAATATATCATATCATTTTGTTGGTAATTCAAATAAAGGTGAAATTATTAGTTTTTCAAAATTAAATGAAAAACTTCAAAATCTTAAAATTGATCTAATTGTTTTGGCGGGATTCTTAAAAAAAATTCCCGATGAATTTGTTGATCAATTTGAAAATAAAATAATAAATATTCATCCGGCACTTCTTCCTGCCTTTGGCGGAAAAGGAATGTACGGCAGCAATGTTCATAAAGCTGTGTTTGATTCATCAGCGCAAATTTCAGGCGCAACTGTTCATTTTGTTGATAAGATTTATGACAATGGAAAAATAATTGCACAAAAGGCAGTCAGTATTTCTGATGTGAAAGAACCAGATGAGATTGCTAAAAGAGTTCTAAAAATTGAACATGAGATACTTCCTTTTGTGATAAAAAAAATTGAAGAAAGAAAAGTTACAATAGAAAATAATAGAGTTTATATAAAGATTTAAATCAGGATAGTAGTTGAAAAAAATAGCATTAATAAGTGTGTCAGATAAAACCGGAATTGTTGATTTTGCAAGGACATTAGTTGAGAAGGATTTTGAGATATTGGCTACCGGAAATACTGCTAAGCTTATAAAAGAAAGCAAAATAAGCTGCACAGAAATTCAGGACTTTACTAAATTTCCTGAGATATTTGGGGGTAGAGTGAAAACTCTCCAGCCTACAATTTTCGGCGGCATACTTATGCGTAGAGACAATGCCGAGGATATAAAACAAGCCGATGAGAATAATATTATTCCTATTGATGTTGTCTGCGTAAATCTTTATCCATTTCCCCAAGTTGTTAATAGAACTGATATCGATCTTCAAACGAAAATTGAAAACATTGATATAGGCGGACCAAGTTTAATTAGAGCAGCTGCAAAAAATTACAACTATGTTTCCGTGCTTACTAATCCAATTCAGTATGCGGATTTTCTTGAGGAACTTACTTCAACCGGCATAAGTCAACAAACTCGGGAACGACTTGCAGGAGAAGCATATAGCCATACCGCAAAATATGATACCCTGATCGCAAACTTTTTTGAAGGTGAGTTCGATCTGGCAAAAGGAGATTTACGAATTAATCAGCCTCTGATAAGTGAGTTAAGATATGGCGAAAATCCTCATCAGCAGGCATCATTGTACGGTAATTTTTACGACTATTTTGAAGTGTTACATGGCAAAGAATTATCGTATAATAATATAATAGATTTTTCGGCGGCTGTTGAATTAGTGAATGACCTTGCTCCGAATTCTTGTGCAGTTATTAAGCATACTAACCCATGCGGCGCTGCTACTGCAGATAACATTCATAATGCATATCTGCAAGCTTTATCTTCCGACCCTGTCTCTGCGTTTGGAGGAATTGTTGCATTTAACGGTAAAGTAGAACTTGAAACTGCCGGAAAATTGAATGAAATATTTTTAGAGATAATCGCTGCACCCGTCTATTCTGATGAAGCGTTAGAATTGTTAAAAAAGAAGAAGAATAGAAGGCTTGTTAAAATTTCAAAAAATATATTCGAAAATAAAACTCAGGTTAAATCAGTGCCCGGCGGATATGTGGCTCAAAATTTGGATGAGTCTAAATTAATAGAAGAAAATTTAAAGGTAGTAACAAATAAAAAATGTACTGCCGAAGAACTTGAAGACTTAAAATTTGCATGGATAATTTGCAAGCATACAAAATCTAATGCAATTGTTTATGTAAAAGATAAAAAAATACTTGGCGTTGGCGCAGGTCAAATGTCGAGAATTGATTCATCAAAAATAGCTACGTTGAAAGCAAAAGAACATGGACATGATTTAAAAGGAGCAGTTGCTGCTTCTGATGCTTTTTTCCCTTTTGCAGACGGATTAAAAGAAATTGTTTCTAACGGAATTGTTTCTGTTATTCAACCAGGCGGTTCGGTTAGAGATGAAGAAGTAATTGATGAAGCAAATAAAAATAATATTTCGATGATATTTACCGGTATTAGAAACTTCAAACACTAAGGAGTTGTATGGGAATTTTTAATTTTCTTTCTACAGATATTGCAATTGATCTTGGAACGGCTAACACCCTGATTTATATAAAAGGCAAGGGTATTGTTCTAAATGAGCCATCCATAGTTGCATTCGAAAGAAATACAAAAAAGATAATTGCACTCGGCAACAAAGCAAAAGAAATGCAGGGCAGAGAGCATAGGCAGATAAGAGTATCGCGTCCAATGAGAGACGGTGTTATTGCTGATTTTGAAATTGCCGAAGGGATGATCAGAGCTTTCATTAAAAAAGTAAGCTCAAACGCTTTTGCCAGCCGAAGAATAGTTATTGCTGTTCCCAGCGGTGTAACTGAAGTTGAAAAACGTGCGGTTCGTGATGCCGCTGAACATGCCGGTGCTAAGGAAGTTCATTTAATTGCAGAACCAATGGCGGCAGCAATAGGTATTGGTATTGACGTTGAAGCACCTGTGGGAAATATGATCATTGATATCGGCGGCGGTACAACGGAAATCGCTGTTGTTGCTTTATCAGGAATAGTAAATGAAGAATCTGTCCGAATTGCTGGTGATGAAATGAACAACGCGATTATGCAGTACTTCAAAAAGAATCTTAATTTATTAGTTGGTGAAAGAACTGCTGAATCGATTAAATGCGAAGTGGGTTCTGCATTACCATTGAAGGAAGAAATTACAATTCATGTGAAAGGACGCGACCTTGTTGGAGGAATTCCTAAAACTGCTGAAGTTAGTTCAGTTGAAATAAGAGAAGCGTTAAATGAAAATATTTCCCAAATAGTTGAAGCAGTTAAGCAGACCTTGGAAAGAACACCACCCGAACTTTCTGCTGATATTCTTGATAGGGGAATTATGCTTACCGGCGGCGGCGCCCTACTTAAAGGTCTTGATGAAAGAATTAAAATGGAAACCAATTTACCTGTTCATGTTTCCGATGATCCGCTGACTGCCGTTGTTAGAGGAGCAGGTAAAGCAATTGAGAATATTAATAAGTACTCTAAAGTGTTTATTCGAAAACGAAGCTACTAATGCAAAAATTTTTAAGAAGTTTTTTTTTACAGTACAAAGAATATGTTATTGTAACTCTTCTTTTGGTTATTAGTATCACACTCATTTCACTTAACGATAAACCCCAAATCAAAAAAATAAGAACCCTAGCTTTCGGCGGATTTGCTGTTGTTCATTCACTAAGCAGCAGTATTAGAGATATTTTTGCCGATAGAAATGAAATTGAAGAATTAAAAAAAATAAATGCTGAGTTAATGCTGAAAGTAAACCGGCTTAGAGAGTATGGTCTTGAAAACCGGGAGTTGCGTGATTTATTAGAGTTTAGGGATTCTTCAAAATATGTGTTGGTTCCCGGGAAAATAATTTCAAAACTTGTTTCCAAAACTCACGGCAATTTTATTGTTAATGTTGGAATGAGTGATAGTGTTAAAACAGGAATGCCGATTGTTAATAGTGATGGACTTGTTGGAATTGTAACCGATGTGAGTGAAAATTTTTCACTTGTTAGAACTTTGGGTAACAGTGATTTAAATTTAGCTGTTACAAATCAGCGAAGTAATGTAAACGGAATACTAAGCTGGAATGGAAGCGATTTAGTAATTAAAAACATTCCTACCAATTTTGATAATGAAATTGGAGACAGAATAATTACATCTGAGTTCAGTACAATATTGCCGCCTTCAATTCCGGTCGGCGTTATCTCAAAAAAGGAAACTAACATAGCAGGTGTTTTAAGCAATCTCGTTGTTCAGCCATTTACAAATATTACACTGATGAAAAATATTTTTGTGATTAAATATATTGAAAGTGAACAAGTAAACGATCTAGAGTTGAATCTTCTTAAAAAATGACGTTGAATAAATATATCGTTCCCGTTTTAATTTTTATCCCGATTGCTATCGTTCAATTGACTTTGGTTCCTTTAGTTTCAATTGAATCTATTGCACCGGATTTAGTTACCATACTCCTTGTATATTTTACCCTTAAAAACGGACAGATGTACGGAACAATTTTAGGGTTTGTTTTCGGACTTCTATTCGATTTAATGTCCGGTGGTTTATTAGGCAGTGCAATGTTTGCAAAAACTTTGGCTGGATTTATTACAGGATATTTTTATAATGAGAGTAAAATAGTTGAAAATACAAACTCGATAAAAATTGTTTACATTGTGTTAGTTGCAGCCATTTTCGATTCGTCAATATATTCACTGCTTGCACTGCCGGAAGCAGTAGTAAGCATAAGCTCTGTTATTTTTGAAGAAGGATTGCTCCCGGCATTATATACATCAATGCTAAGTTTAACAATAGTTTTATTCAGCCCATTTAGAAAATCAATATGAACGACGCTCAAATAGGAACGCATTTAAGAAGAAAAATTCTCTTTGTGATAATTATTGGATTTTTTTCATTGGTCTCCCTCCAGCTTTTTCAAATGCAAATTTTAGAACACTCCTCATTTGATGAAAAATCTAATGAGAATAGCGTTAAACGAATTGTAACCGATGGACCTCGTGGAATATTTTTCGACAGAAATTTTAAAGCAATTGTAAGTAACAAACCCGCATTTAGTTTACAGATCACGCCTTCAGAATATGATGATAGTTTAAATCAATTATTAGAAACGGCGCTACATTTAGATTCGGGTTACGTTGCTAAAATTTTAAAAGAAAACCGGATATACTCAAAATACCAGCCGGTAAAAATTTTAAGAAATATTGATTTCCGATCAATTGCATGGCTGGAGGAAAATGAAGAATATTTACCCGGAGTAAGCTATAAGGTTGAACTTCAACGTGATTATTCATTCGGATTAGCCGGGGCGCATATGTTCGGCTATATTAGGGAAATATCCGCCTCGCTGTATGAAATAAATAAAAAGCAGTATTCGCTTGGGGATATAATTGGCTATACAGGACTTGAAAAATCATATGAAAGATATTTACGTGGGAAGAAGGGGTATAATTATTTAGTCGTTGATTCTCGCCAAAAGCCAATAAGTAAATATTTAGACGGCGGAAATGATATTCTACCCCAAAAAGGTTTTGACCTTGTTTTAACTATTGATGCAGATGCACAAGCTGTGGCTGAGAAATCTCTTTTAGGAAAGCGGGGAGCTATTGTTGCAATTGAACCGACTACTGGAGAAATACTTGCATTTGTAAGCGCACCCGAATACAATTTAGCCGAATTTGCTTCGGTTACTTCGAGCGAGGTTTGGAAAAATTTATCCAGCAATCCCGAAAAACCTTTATTTAACCGAGCATCCATGTCAATTAAACCGCCCGGTTCTACAATTAAAATGCTTGCTGCAATAATTGGACTTGAAGAAGGATTGGTAACTCCCTCTACCACAGTAAAATGCACCGGCGGATTTCGATATGGAAACCGAACATTTAATTGCACACACGTTCACGGCACCGTTGATCTGGAAGAGTCTATCGAAAAATCATGTAATATCTATTACTATCAATTAATATTGAAAATAGGTTTGGATAGATGGGCTAAATATATACGCAAATTTGGATTTGGAACGAAAACCGGAATTGATATTGGTGAAGAGAGTAATGGAATTGTACCGGACACAAAATACTATGATAGAGTGTACGGTAAAAATAAATGGACTGAAGGAAATTTGCTTAGCTTGGGAATTGGTCAAGGAGAATTAAGTGTTACACCGCTTCAGTTAGCGCAATATACCGCACTTCTCGCAAATAAAGGCGAATCAAAAAAACCGCATTTTGTTAAAGGAATTGTTAGAGGAGAAACAATACAGTATGCCCAGTTTGAATCTGAAAATATCAAAGCGGAAGTAAGCCAGCGATCACTCGATATTGTAAAAAGGGGAATGTATAAAGTTGTTAATGGCGAGGGAAGTGCCAAACATATTAAAATTCCGGGTATTGATATTGCAGGTAAAACCGGAACTGCCCAAAATCCGCATGGTGAGGACCATGCCCTATTTGTTGCATTTGCTCCATTTGAAAACCCGAAGATTGCAATCGCAGTAATTGTAGAAAATATCGGCTTTGGTTCAACGCATGCAGCCCCCATTGCCCGGGATGTTATTAAAGCTTATTTAGTTAAAGAAAAAAAATCTATAGAAATGTTTACCGAAAATACGAGATCAAATGAAAAGTCAATCAAGAATTAATTATAATTTACAAGACAAATTTGACTTCGGGATTTTTCTTCCGGCGATAATGCTAATTAGTATAGGCCTGATCGCAATCTATAGTTCAACACTAAATCATCCCACAGCATCTGGAAATTTTCAAAAACAGTTGTTCTGGGTAGTTGTTTCACTGATAGCATTCTTCGTAGTATTTTTCCTTCCGCATAGAACTTTTAGTCTGCTCGCAGTCCCATCCTATATAATTTCTATTGTACTTCTCATTGCTGTAGAATTTGTTGGGAAGAAAGTTTATGGTGCGCAAAGCTGGTTGAGTATTGGTCCTTTCGGTTTTCAACCCTCAGAATTTGCAAAAATTAGTACTGTCCTTTTTCTCGCTTACTGGCTATCAAAATCAAACAGGGATATGAATAAAATTAAAGATGTGGGACTAGCATTGCTTATTGGTTTGGTTCCAATATTTTTAATTTTAATGGAACCTGATTTAGGAACCGCAATTGTATTTATTTTTATCACGCTTATATTAATTTATTGGAGCGGAATTAGTTTATTCGGATTATTTGTTGTGCTTTCACCGGGCTTTGTCACCTTCGCCTCATTATTCGGATTGGTTTATTTTATAACAGCACTAGCTTTAGTTCTCTTTTTATTATATACATTTAAACAAGATTTATTTACAAGCGCCACAGTATTTGTAATAAATTTAGCAGCAGGATTTTTATTCGATTATGCTTTTAGAATTTTAAAACCTCATCAGCAAAAAAGAATTGAATCCTTTTTAGATCCGGGTGCTGATCCTTTAGGTGCAGGTTATAATGCAATGCAGGCAAAGGTTGCAATCGGTTCCGGCGGATTTTGGGGAAAGGGGTTGCTTGAAGGAAATCAAACGCAATTAAGATTTATACCCGAACAATGGACTGATTTTATTTATTGTGTAATTGGTGAGGAGTTTGGTTTTATCGGTAGCATGTTTGTCATCCTGTTATTTCTTATAATCTTCATGCGGCTTCTAAAATTAACTTCATTAATAAAAGATGGATTCAGCAATTTGGTAATTGTTGGAATACTAACAATATTTTTTATTCATTTTGGTATTAACATTGGAATGAATGTAGGAATTACTCCTGTTATCGGGTTACCGCTGCCCCTATTGAGTTACGGCGGCAGTTCATTGCTTGCTAATATGATATTATTAGGCATTGCATTAAACCTATATAGAAATAGAAAAAAGTTTGCGTGAAGAAGAAAAAGAATAATTGCCCAATGGCATGCATGACTAAAAATGAAAAATAACATTTGGAAATTATGACAGCTCAAGAAAAACTGAATAATCGTTTAAAACAAAATTTTCATATTTGTGTTGGTTTGGATACGGACGAAACGAAAATCCCTGAACACTTGCAGAATAATATCAATCCTGTATTGGAATTCAATAAAATTATAATTGATAAAACATATGAATCAGCTGCAGCATATAAAATTAATTTAGCTTTTTACGAAAGCATGGGCACTAAGGGAATTGAAACGATGCTGGAGACAGTTGAATACATTCCCTACGACACTTTAATAATAGGCGATGCAAAGCGAGGGGATATAGGGAACACGTCACAAATGTATGCAAAATCAATTTTCGAGGAGTTTAAGTTTGACGCCGTAACGCTTCATCCATACATGGGTTCCGATTCGCTTATGCCATTTTTTGAATACAAGGATAAAATCAATTTCATTTTAGCCCTAACTTCAAACCAGGGGGCATTCGATTTTGAGAAATTAAAACTGGAAGACGGTTCATTTCTTTTTCAAAAGGTTCTCGCAAAAATTAAAGAGTGGAATAATTTCAATAATCTGGGTGCAGTGTTTGGGGCAACAAATTCAAAAGAACTGGATGATAACATACATTTACTGAAAGGATTATATTCTTTACTGCCGGGCATTGGGGCACAAGGCGGCAGTTTAACGGATGTTGTATATGCATTCAAGAAAGCTCATCTAAATAAGTTTATTATCAACGCCAGCCGTGCAATTATATATGCGGACTCATCAATAAACTTTGGTGACGAGGCAGCTAAGGTATTAAAAGAATACAATGAGTCTATTAAAGCTTTAATAAATAATTAGTTAGATGGAAATTTTTATAAATTAATCTTATTTTAATATTAGTTCTTTATCTTATTTAATTATTATGACTTTCGGAACTACCACAAACCAATAAAAGTCCGAAAAGCACAATGCGAGGGCAGTATGACTACAGAGCCAAAATTATACGAACAGCAACTTTACGATATTTGGAAAAACCAATGCTTCACTTCCGAACTTAAAACGAGAGAAGGAGAGGAAATAAAAGTTTTGGACATTGGTACGCTAAATGTTGACTATGCCGGAGCAGATTTTAAAAATGCAAGAATACGTGTCGGTAACCTTACTTATGTAGGTGATATTGAAATTGACGTTGATTATAATAATTGGAAATCTCACGGGCATAACATTGATAGTAAATATAATAAGGTAGTACTTCATCTCAGCTATTTCAATAAATTCAACCAGCCGTTTGTATATTCCAAAGATGGGCGTAAAATTAATTCAATTTGTCTATCCCATTTCCTTGATGAAAATTTTGTCAAACAGTTCGGCAATCAAATTCAAAAGAGTACCAAAGCCCCCGATAAAGCATTAAAATGTAGTTACTTTATTGATAATATTGCACGGCGTGATAAGGAAAAATTTATATCGGAATTAGGCGTTAACAGGTTTAATAAAAAATGCGGCAGGGTTTATAAAAGATTAAAAGAATTAAAATATCTTGCTGAATTGAACATCAAAGAGCCGGTTATCCGTTACGATCTTTCGGAAGATTTTCAAAAACGAAAATTTACACATGATGATTTTAAGTCCCGCGAAATTTGGGAACAACTTCTTTACGAATTATTATTCGAAGCGCTCGGTTATTCAAAAAATAAAACGATAATGCTTCATCTTTCTCAATCAGCTAATTTGGAATTTTTAAGAAAGCTAGGTGATGATAACGAATTCATTGAACGAATAGAATCAGCATTATTCAATATCGGCGGGCTAATTCCTGAAGTTGATAAACTGCCTGATGAAGAAACTTCCGATTATACTAAAGGTTTAGCAGAGCAATGGGAACTATTAAAAAGAATTTATGACGGGAAAATGTTTGAAGAAACACAATGGCATTTTTTTAAACTTAGACCCCAAAATTTTCCAACAATTAGAATTGCGGGCGGGGCAAGATTACTGCAAAAATTAATGTACGGCAACTTGATTGAAGTTATGATCAAGAAAATCCGCGAGATAAGAAATTTACCCGTACTCGTAAATTCGATCCGTTCACTATTTGTTATCAAGTCGAATGGTTTTTGGCAGAACCATTACATATTTGATAAACCCACCAATGGCGAAATAAAATATTTTGTAGGCGCATCAAGAGCCGATGAAATGGTTATCAATGTTATACTTCCATTCTTCTCAGTCTATTTTGATATTTTCGGGGATGAAGAAATGTCGAAGAAAATTTTAATGACTTACAACATTTACAACCAAAAAGCCGAAAACAAAATTGTACGTGACGTTGCCGAAAGTTTAGAAATGACAGGCTACCTTAAAAAAACCGTTTACCAGCAGGGCATGATTGAACTGTTTAGAAACTTCTGTTCAAAGGGGAAATGTTTGGAATGCAGTATTGGCAAGGTTGCGTTTAATTAAAAAACCCATTCCTAAAAAATAAGAATGGATTCAGTAAAAACATAAATCTCAATTAACAAAACTAGTTGATATTCCCTTTCAATCTTTTTATTTCATCACGTAATTTTGCCGCTCTTTCATAATCCTCTTTTTCTAACGCTTCCCTCAATTGGTCTTGCAAAGATGCAGCCTTAGTCACCGGAGTTTGCTTTTTCGGTAGACTTTCCGCTGCTTCCTCTTTGGTTTTAAATTCATCTTCAGTTTCTTCACTAGGCACAAAGGAAGCCACTTTCATAATTTCTTCGGCAACGTATAATGGGGATTGACTTCGAACAGCTAATGCAATTGCATCACTCGGTCTGCTGTCAATTTGATTGGTCATTGAAGAAACTTCAAGAGTTATTTTTGCGTAAAAAGTATTTTCCTTTAGCTCATCAATTACAACTTCAATAATTGTCGCGCCCAAATTATCAATTAGGTTTTTTAACAGATCGTGGGTTAAAGGTCGCGGCGGTTTTATGCCTTCCATTTCAAGAGCAATTGATTGTGCCTCAAAGGCTCCGATAATTATCGGCAGCCTCCGAGCACCGTAAACTTCTTTAAGCAATAAAGCATAAGCGCCGCCCGTTGATGGGCTTGACGATAATCCTAATATTTCAACTTCTACTTTGTCCAAAATAATTCTATTCCCAATATTTTATTTTTTCAGTTCTTCGATCAAAGCCGGAACAACCTCAAACACATCGCCTGCAATTCCATAATCAGCAACTTGAAAAATCGGAGCATCTTTATCTTTGTTAATTGCAACAATATATTTTGATGAACGCATGCCCGCGAGGTGCTGAATAGCTCCCGATATTCCCAGGGCAACATAAAGAGTAGGGGAAACGGTTTTCCCGGTTTGTCCGACTTGTTCGTTATGAGGTCTCCATCCGGCATCAACAACCGCACGAGATGCGCCGACTGCTGCTCCAAGCTGCGCCGCAAGGTCTTCTACCAGGTTAAAGTTTTCAGGTCCTTTTAATCCGCGTCCGCCGGAAACAATGACATCAGCCTCGGCAACATCAAGTTTTCCTTCCGCTTTTTTAACATCAATTACTTTGCAGTTTAATTTTGGTTCAGCAACATCTTTAACAATTACTTCAGCAGAATCTGAAGTAGGTTCACCTGCCTTAAAAACATTTGGGCGAATGGAGAATATTTTATTTTCACTAGTTAGCTGTACGTTAATTAAAGCTTTACCGGCATAAACAGGACGTAATGCTTTTACGCTGCCTCCCTCAAAATCAAAGCTAATACAGTCAACAGCAAGGCCTGCTTTAATTTTTACAGCTACTAAAGGGGCAAGGTCTTTACCCATAGCGCTGTTTGAAAATAATAGAATATCACTTCCGGTTTCCCCGGCATGTTTTGCTATTAATTCTGCATAAGCTGAATTTGAATAGTTTCCTAAATTACTATTCTTATAATGCGTAACTTTTTTTATTCCATAACCGCCTATTTTATCTAATCCTTCCACATCATTTCCAACACATACAGCTTCGGCAGGTACATTCAATTTACTTGCAAAATCAGCGGCAGTTTTAACTGCTTCATAAGAGGACTTTTTAATTTGTCCGTTTCTTTGTTCAATAAATACTAATATATTTTTTGCCATTTTATCCCCTTAAATAACTTTAGCTTCTTCTTTTAATAAACGAACTAGTTCAGGAACTACTGATGCATCGGTACCAAGAATTTTGCCCGGTTCTTTTGGTGCAGGTTTTTTCATTTCAATAATATCAACACTGTTGTTACCCGTAGCTGCATCCTTCTCTTCAATAGTTTTTCTTTTTGCCGCCATAATGCCTTTAAGCGCAGCGTATCTCGGTTCATTCAAACCTTTTTGGCAAGTAATAACAGCGGGCAAGGAAGTTTCAATAACCTCGCGTCCACCCTCAATTTCTCGTTCGGCAGTTATTTTATCTCCATCAAGTTTAAAATCAACGACTACGGAAACACAATTATAACCAAGCATTTCAGCTGTTAATTGCCCGACTATTGAATTATCGTAATCGACAGACTGTTTACCGAAAAATACAATTTTAGCATCTTGAGCTTTTATTTCATCAGCTAAAGCTGCGGCAACATTCATTGAGTCGCGGTAACTATCATCCTCAAGCAAAACTCCGCTATCTGCACCCATTGCTAACGCTTTACGTATTGATTCTTTATTGCTATCCTGCCCAACACTAACAACAACAACTTCGCCGCCAAGGGCTTCTTTAGTTTTAAGCGCTTCCTCAATTGCAATTTCATCGTAAGGATTTACAACGTAGGTAACACCATTTGGGTCAATTGTTTTTCCATCCGCTCCAACAACAATTTTGGTTGCCGTATCCGGAACGTGACTTACACAAACAACTATTTTCATTATTCCTCCAAAAATTTTAACACAACAATGTGTTATTCAAATATAAATTACATATCAATATTTTGATGACTCAATATATTAAAATTTATTTTTTTATTACAATTTTATAACTTTGCTGCATAATTATTAAAAAAAATACTATGCCTTTAGAAAAACCCGAACAAATATCTGATCCTGAAATTGAAGAAGAAACCGACGTTGATCTGGAATGCAGGGTAATACTTTTTAATGATGACTGGCATACTTTTGATGAAGTGATCGATCAATTGATGAAAGCGATCAACTGCTCATTTGATGTCGCGAGAGGATTTGCGTTTGAAGTTCATGTTAGAGGTAAGGCTGTAGTATTTACAGGAGATTTACAGAAATGTTTACGTGTCTCCTCGGTTTTAGAAGAAATTGCCCTCCACACACAAATCGTTTCCTAAAAATAGTTCACCTAAAAAGTTATAATTTAAGCTTATTTAGCAGAATACTTAAAGTCTTTTGTGCGTCTGCTCACAAAATATCAGGGCATAATATTTGTTTTAGAGTTTTTGAGAAGAAAGGAAATCAACAAATGAAAATATTAAAATGAAAAAAACATTGATCATATTTTTGTCAATGCTGTTTGGTTTATTAATTATCTCCTGCGACGCCACAAATTCGGAACCGGAAGAAGAACTTAATACAGACATACCAACAGACCCGGAAAATTTATCTTTACCGCCGGTCAGTTTTGATAACATTCAGCCGACTGCTTCGGTAACGGTTTCTCCTCTAAATGATAAAAGGATACAACTTAATCTGCTTGAGCTCAGGCATCCGGTAACAAATAAACTAATTGATCTTAACTACGATTCTTCAAACCCATTAAACTCAAATATATTTATAGCTGAAGATGGAATTGTTAAAGGACTAAAAATTACAAAAGCCAGCCCCAGCAGCGTCAAAGTGATCGATATAGTCTTTGCAGTTGACAATTCAACAAGCATGGAACATCAAAATGATATTATTGCCACGAACGTTATTGAATTTGCCACCTTTTTAGTCAACAGCGGATTGGATGTAAGATTTAGTGTAGTCGGTTATGTTGGAAGAGTAACCGGAGCAATAAATTTTACAGATCTCAATTCTTTATCCGGCTACCTTACAAAAGGGTGGGGAGTTAACAGAACTCGTGGTTTTGGCGGTGCCGATAGCGCCTCACTTGAAAACAATTCATTTCTTTACGCCGATGGACCGGATGCACCATCCGGACAAAATGGAATTGTTGGAATTCTTTTTGCTGATACCCATTTCAATTGGCGGACAAATGCAAGTAAAGTGTTCATAAACTTTACTGATGACGGAATTCACTCAAATGGTAAAAAGTGGAATGTCAATCACCTCTGTAATACACTTGCCGGAAGAGCAACTGTCCATTCTGTTTTTTCGCAGGATACAACATTAATTCCTTGGAGCAACCTGATTGAAAAACCCTGGGCGATGAGTGAGTGTACCGGCGGTAAAGCTTTATTTGTTCAGCAGAACCAAAATCTTTATAACTTAGCTTCTCTTCCTGTAACACAAGTATTGTCAAACAGTTATATGATTGAGTTTAAGAAAAATGATGAAGTAGTTTTAGAAAGAGTGATTGAATTATTCATTCGTGCTTCCAATGCTGACGGGTACAAGAAGTTTAATGTTACTTATTAGTTTATAATTTTCAGTTTAAAGTTTTTTTGATTTCACTATTTAAAATTAAAAGAATATCATGTTGTTACTATATTTTTTCCCCTTCTTCTTTTGACCACTCACTTTTCACATTTGACCTTTCACCTGCTTTTACCTGAAATTAATTCCTTATTTATCCATTATTCCTATAATATTTCTCTTAATAATTGTATTTTTATTTTTCAAAAAAAATTAAAGAGATATATGCAGATAGGATTAGTTGGATTACAGTACACGGGCAAAACCACATTATTTAATACAATTGCAGGTAAAGAAACAGACATTAGTGCTGGTTTGAAAGAAGAAGCCTCGATCGAAGTTGTGAAAGTTCCCGACGAGCGATTGGATAAACTCTCAGAAATATTTAACCCGAAGAAACAAGTTAACGCAACAATTGAGGTATTTGATTTTCCCGGACTCCGTATGTCGGACGATGGAAAAATGAACATTACAAACGCCTTTTTAAATAGTGTTAAAGATAATGATGCAATATTTTATGTCGTGCGCCAATTTAAAAATGAGGCAGTTCCGCATCCCGCAAATGAAATAAATCCGCTGAAAGACATTAAATATTTGGATGAAGAATTTTTACTTTACGATTTAGCTTTTCTAGAAAAACGAATTGAAAAGCTGAAGCGAGATGTGATGAAAATTAAGGACGACAAACTGAAAAAGGAACTCCCCTTAATTGAAAAATGTTTAGCTCATGCAGAGGAAGAAAAACCGCTGCGTACATTGAAGATGGACGAGAATGAAAGAAAACTTTTATCAGGTTACCAGTTAATTACATTAAAGCCATTGGCAATTGCAATTAACCTTGATGAAGATTCAATTGGAACTGAAGCCGATGTCATAAACGAGATAAAAGAAAATTTAATTGATAAAGAAATTCTTGTAATTCCTTTCTTTGCAAAAATTGAAAATGAACTTGCATCACTAAGCGAGGAGGACCGCTTAGCTTTTATGGATGATTATGGTATTAAAGAATCGGCACTTGCAAAAATTTTGAGAACAGCATATAACATTTTAGGATTGACTTCATTTTTTACTGTTGGGGAAGATGAGTGCAGAGCTTGGACGATAAAAGAAAACTATACTGCACAGATGGCTGCCGGTGTAATCCACACAGATTTTTTTAATAAGTTCATCCGCTCGGAAGTTGTTCATTATGAAGATTTTCTAAAGTACGGATCATTCAGCAAGTGCAAGGATGAAGGCGTTTGGCGTTTAGAAGGAAAAGAATACATCGTAGAAGATGGTGACATTATGAATATTAGACACAGTTAATTTCTATAAAATTTAAAGGAGAAGTTATGTCAAAAGAAGCAATTGAAGGATTGAAACCTGAATTAATTTGGAATTACTTTTATGAAATTACACAAGTACCCCGTCCTTCTAAAAAAGAAGAAAAAATAATAAAGTATGTGAAGAAATTTGCCAAAGACAGAAATCTTGAAATTAAGCAGGATGAAACGGGCAATCTTGTTATCAAAGTTCATGCAACACCCGGTTATGAAAATGTGCCGACTGTTGTTCTTCAGGGACACCTTGATATTGTATGTGAAAAAAATAAAGGTACAGAACATGATTTTGATACTGATCCAATTAAACTAATGCGCGATGGCGAATGGATTACTGCCGACGGAACAACTCTCGGTGCCGATAACGGAATTGGAGTTGCTGCGGCAATGGCATTGGCAACTGATACAAATGTAACTCACGGTCCGCTCGAAATTTTATGCACAGTTGATGAAGAAACTGGAATGACGGGAGTTATGGGATTGCAGCCCGGGTTTATCTCCGGCGAAATGCTGCTAAATATGGATTCGGAAGAGGACGGCGCTTTCTATGTCGGATGTTCTGGAGGACAAGATACAATGGGAGTATTTACAATTCCATGGACGGATGCAAAAAAAGGTTTGGCTCCATTTGAAGTAATGGTAACGGGCCTAAAAGGCGGTCACTCAGGATTGGATGTTGCTGCCGGAAGAGGAAACGCGATTCAAATGTTGGGGCGTTTACTTCAAAGATTCCCTGTTAAATATAAAATTGCAAAGCTGGTTGGCGGTTCAAAGCGTAATGCTATTCCAAGAGAAGCAGAAGCTGTAATTTTAATTGATCCTTCAGATGAAAAGAAAGCTAAAGATTTCACAAAAAAATATGCTGCTGATCTACTTTTAGAATTCGCGAAGAATGACGGTGGATTGAAAATTAATTTCACTAAAGTTGATGAAAAAATTAACAAAGTTTGGAAAAAGAAATTTACTAAAAGAATTGTAAATGCTCTTGCATCACTGCCTCACGGAATTATAGCAATGAGTCCTGATATTCCCGACCTTGTTGAAACATCAACGAACTTAGCAACAGTAACAATGGAAGATGACTTACTTAAAATTGGAACAAGTCAAAGAAGTTCGGTTGAGCCGGCTAAAATAAATATTTCAAGTGCTGTTAAAGCAATTATGGTATTAGCAGGTGCCGAGGAGATAATGGTAGGTGATGGTTACCCCGGATGGCAGCCGAATATGGATTCAGCATTGCTTAAATTTTCTAAAGAAGTATTTAATGAGATGTACGGAAAAGAGCCGCACATAAAAGCTATACATGCAGGACTTGAATGCGGACTGCTCGGAGCAACTTATCCGGGACTTGATATGATCTCATTCGGTCCAACTATTGAAGGCGCTCATTCACCTGATGAGAGATTATACATTCCGGCGGTTGAAAAATTTTATAATTTAGGAAAAGCTTTGTTAGAAAAGATCGCAAAGAAAAATTAATTTTTGATGGAGAAAATATAGCTTGACTTCTGCAAAATATTTTTTCTATCTTTGCACCTAATTATGAAAGAATTAAAATTAAATATTGAAAATAAAAATTGGTCAGTTTGGTCATGGTGGTGGAGTATATTCGTTGATTAAATAACCAGTGTTAACCAAAAATTTAAACCCTTCTTGGCTTCGCTGAGAGGGGTTTTTTGTTTATAGGAAGAAAATGGATTTTGAAATATTTAAAAAATATGCCGCTGATTACAAATTAGTTCCGGTTTATGAAAAGATAACCGCCGATTTGATTACACCTGTATTAGCGTTTATTAAGCTGCGTACAAAAAATAAGTATTGTTTTCTTTTTGAATCTGTTGAAGGTATAGGTAATCTTGCCAGGTACTCTTTTATAGGAATGAATCCTTCCAAACTAATTACTAACAAAGGTAAAAAATTACAAGTTACTTCAAGTTCAGCTATAGAAAATTTTGAGCAAAGTATTTTTGAATTTTTTAAACAAGAGATAGAAAAATTTAATTCACCAAAGATTGACGAACTACCCGATTTTACGGGCGGTATTGTTGGCTATTTGGGATTTGAAAATGTTGTACTGATTGAAGATGTAATTAACTTTGACGGTCATGATGAAAATGATTTCCCCGATTCTTTCTTTGGAATATTTGAAAATATTGTTGCCTTCGATCATTACAAGCATCAAATTATTTTAATCTCCAATGCAAATATTAATGAATTCAACACAGTCGATGATGCATATAAAAATTCCAAAGAAATTTTAACCGGATTAAAAAAAGAACTAAACAAAAGTGTTGAGCATAAGTCGAACTTCAAATTGAATGATGACAACTTTGTGAATTTCGACAAGGAAGAATTTTATAAATCTGTTGAGCACGGTAAAAATAATATTTTTGAAGGCGATGTATTTCAACTTGTTCTCTCAAAAAGATTTTCTTCAAAATATGATGGTGATCTGCTGAATGTTTATCGAGCCTTGCGAATCATTAATCCATCACCATACATGTATTTTATGCAGTTTGATGATGAACTCACGGTTATCGGAACATCACCGGAAGATTTAATTAAAGTGAAAGATAACAAAGCAACAATACTCCCAATTGCTGGAACGAGAAGGCGCGGCAAAACGGAAGAAGAAGATATGAAGATGGAAAACGAATTGCTTTCGGACCCAAAGGAAATAGCCGAACATCAAATGCTTGTTGACTTAGCGCGCAATGATTTGGGAAGAGTTTGCGAATTTGACAGTGTAAAACTCACTGAAGAAAAAACAATCCACCGGTTTTCACATGTAATGCATATTGTTTCGCGAGTTGAGGGTGAACTGAAAAGGGACAAAAATTGTATTGATGCATTAACTGCAAGTTTTCCCGCAGGGACTGTTTCCGGCGCTCCAAAAATAAGAGCGATCCAGTTAATCAACGAATATGAAAAATTAAAAAGAAATATTTACGCAGGTGCAATCGGGTATATTGATTTTAGCGGTAATCTAGATCTATGTATTGCGATAAGAACTTTATTTGCAGACAAACAAAAAATATACTGGCAGGCAGGAGCGGGAATTGTTGCTGACAGTAGCCCTGAACTCGAATTGAAAGAAATTTACAATAAATCCAAAGCGCTGCTAAGTGCATTAAATTTTGCAGAGGAAATTGATGAAAATATTAATAATTGATAATTACGATTCCTTCACTTACAATCTTGTGCAGCTTGTTGGCAAGTTTGAAAGTGATATCCATGTTTTTCGTAATGACAAAATATCAATTGACGAAATTGAAAAAATGGCGCCGGATAAAATTATTATTTCACCGGGACCTGGCAAACCTGAAGACTCAAAAGTCTCACTCAAAGTGATAAAATTACTCGGCAATAAAATTCCTCTGCTTGGAGTTTGCCTTGGACATCAGGGAATTGGAATTACATTCGGCTGCAAGATCACTTATGCGCCAACCTTGATGCATGGTAAAACTTCAGAAATTTTACATGACGATAAAACAATCTTTAAAAATATTCCGCAAAGCTTTGAAGCAGGCAGATATCATTCCTTAGTTATTGATGAGAGCACAATTTCTGATGAGCTTGAAATTACTGCTCGAACCGCTGACCGGGTAATTATGGGTGTGCGTCATAAAAAATATCCAATCGAAGGAATTCAATTCCATCCGGAATCAATTTTAACAGCGCAAGGTGAAAACATAATTAATAATTGGTTAAAATTATGATTAGAGAATCAATATTAAAAGTAATAGATAGTCAGCATCTTTCATTTGAAGAATCAACTGATGTGATGAACAAAATAATGAGCGGTAAAGTTGATGATAATTTAATTGCATCATTGTTAACCGGATTAAAAACTAAAGGGGAAGCCTCTTCGGAAATAGGCGGTTTTGCAAAGGCAATGCGCGACAATGGAATAAAGATAAAATGTGATACATCAAATACGGTAGATGTTTGCGGAACCGGCGGCGACAATTCAGGTACGTTTAATATCTCAACAGCTGCTTCATTTGTTGTAGCCGGAGCAGGAGTAAATGTTGCCAAACATGGCAATCGTTCTATCTCAAGTACAAGCGGCAGTTCTGATGTACTAACTGAATTAGGAGTAAACATTAATCTTACGCCGGAGCAATCGGAGCGGGCGTTAAAAGAAATTGGAATTACTTTTTTATTCGCTCCTCTCTATCATCCGGCAATGAAGCACGTTGCAAATGTTCGACGCAATCTTGGATTCAAAACAATATTCAATATGCTTGGTCCGCTTACAAATCCGGCAGGTACAAAAAAACAATTGATAGGTGTTTTTAATAATGATGCAGTTGAAAAAATGTCGAAAGCTCTGGATTATTTAGATATGGAGCGAGTAAATTTTATTTGTACGGATAATAAATTCGATGAAGTAATTTTAAATGGAACAGTAAAAATTGTTGAATACAAGCAAGGTGAAGAGTTAAAAACCTATGATATTACTTCGGAAATATTTGAGTATGAAAATATTCATTTGGATGAAATCAAAGGAAGCTCTTCTGCAGAAAATGCTGAAATCATTCTTTCAATTCTAAGGGATAAGAAAAAAACTGCTGCATACTTTGTAGTTGCTGCTAACGCTGCACTCGGTCTTTATGCTTCAGGTTTTTCAAATGATTTAATTGAATGCAAAAATGCTGCGGAAGAATCAATTGATTCCGGAATAGCTTTTAAAAAATTGAATGAACTAAAAAAATATAGCAAAGCCGTATGAGTAATATATTAGATGAAATAGTTTCCGTTAAGCGAGATGAAATCGTTAAACTCAGAAAAGAATTTACATTATCAAGATTTAAGGATTCTGAATTTTTTGAAAAATCAAAATTCAGCTTAATTGATACCATTAAGGCTTCGGAAGATATTTCTATAATAGCAGAAATAAAAAAAGCTAGTCCCTCAAAGGGAATTATCAGAGATGATTTCAATCCTCTTAAGATCGCAGAAATCTACACTGAGAATGGAGCATCAGCCATATCAATTCTTACGGATGTAAATTTTTTTAAGGGAAGTATAAAATATTTAAATGATGCAGCGAAAGAGAAAGCCCTTCCTCTATTACGAAAAGATTTTATTCTTGATGAATTTCAAATTTATGAAGCAAAGTCAAATGGGGCTGATGCCGTGCTGCTTATCTCTGAAATCTTATCTGCAAATCAAATTCAAGAACTAACACATGTTGCAAAAGAAGCAGATTTGGAAGTATTGCTTGAACTCCACTCTGAAGAGCAATTAAGTAAAATAAATTTTGGTTTAAATAATTTGATTGGAATAAACAATAGAAATCTTAATGACTTTTCTGTTGCGGTGGATACAACAGTTGAGATTAAAAAACTTCTCCCGCAAAATGTTCAAGTAATATCGGAGTCAGGAATAAATGGCGAAGAAGAAATAAATTTATTGAAGGAAGAAAAAGTAAATGGAGTTTTGATTGGTGAACATTTTATGCGTGCAAAAAATATTTCCGATTCGCTAAAACAAATGTATGAATGGTGCAGATATGAAAGTTAAAGTTTGCGGAATAACAAATATTGAAGATGCAAAAGTGTGTGTTGACTATGGGGCTGATGCAATTGGTTTTATCTTCTACAAAGGAAGTAAAAGATTTGTAAAACCTCAAACTGCTAGTAATATTATTTCACGACTTCCATTTTTTATAATGAAGGTCGGTGTTTTTGTAAATGAAAATTTTGATTACATAAATAACATCGCGTGGAAGATTGGACTAAACGCAGTGCAATTGCATGGAGATGAAACTCCTGAATTCGTTGAACAAATTCATCTTCCAGTAATAAAAAGTTTTAGAATTAGTGATGAATTTGATTTTTCAATTCTTAACAAATATACAGGCTGCACTTTTTTGCTTGATTCATTTAATCCGAATGAACTGGGCGGAACGGGATTGCAATTTAATTCGGAAAAAATTCCGAATGAACTACGAGGTAAAATTATTTTGGCAGGCGGTATATCAATAGATAACATTGATGAAGTTTATAATAAAATAAAACCGGCTGCAACTGATTTATCCTCTTCCCTGGAAAAGTCTCCGGGGACGAAGGATCATAATAAAGTAAAAAATTTTTTCAATAAAATTAGAAAACTGAAGGAATAAAATGCTGATAATAATGGGGCTTGAAGCTCCGCGGGAAGATATAGAAAGTGTAAAAACGAAAATTGAAAAATCAGGCTGTATGCCTCATGAAATTCCAGGCTCGGTAAAATTGGCAATTGGCATTACAGGTCCGACAAACACATTGAATGAAGAAGATTTTCAATTAATGCCATCTGTACATGAAGTTGTGAGAGTAACAAAAAAGTTTAAACTAGTTAGCCGACAAATGAAAAGTGAAGATACTGTGATTGATTTCGGAAATGCAAAAATTGGTTCGAAAGAATTAACAATCATTGCCGGACCCTGTTCAGTTGAAAGCCGGGAGCAAATGTTTACGATTGCCGAAAAGCTAAAAAATATGGGCATCAACTTTTTAAGAGCCGGAGCTTACAAACCTCGCAGCAGTCCATATTCATTTCAAGGCATGAAGGAAGAAGGATTAAAAATTCTTGATGAAGTAAAATCAAAATTTGATTTAAAAATTATAACGGAAGTGTTAAATGCCGGCACCCTACCTTTAGTTGCCGATGTTGCAGATATTCTTCAAGTTGGCGCAAGGAATATGCAGAATTTTAATCTAATTGAAGAAGTAGGCAAAACCGGAAAGCCGGTTTTACTTAAGCGGGGCATGTCTGCAACTGTTGAGGACTTACTTTTAAGTGCTGAATATATTTTAGCGCAGGGCAATTACAATGTTATCCTTTGTGAAAGGGGAATAAGAACATTTGAAACATCCACGCGAAACACTCTCGATTTAAATGCTATACCAGTTATTAAAAGCCAAACTCATTTGCCTGTAATTGTTGATCCATCTCATGGAATTGGAATTGGTGATAAAGTTGCGCCAATGTCTTTAGCATCGGTTGCATGCGGAGCAGATGGTTTAATGATCGAAGTTCATCATAATCCTAAAGAAGCTTTATCCGATGGCTTTCAATCTTTGAATCCAAAACAATTTGAAGAACTATTACAAAAGATTACTCAGTTAGTGCCAATTGTGAATAAGGAATTAAATTTATGCAAAACGAAAAAGTAAAATACAACTACCCCGATACAAACGGTAAGTACGGTATGTATGGCGGTCGTTATGTACCGGAAACTTTGATGAGCGCATTATCCGAACTCGAGGAAGTGTATTTCAAATTAAAGAATGATAAAGATTTTAATTCTGAACTTGATAAACTTCAGAAGGAATATAATGGGCGACCAACTCCTTTAACTTTCGCTGATAGACTTACAAATTATTATGGCAAAGCAAAAATCTATATGAAGCGAGAAGACCTTTGCCATACAGGCGCCCATAAATTAAATAACGCACTCGGACAAATATTAATTGCAAAAAAACTTGGTAAAAAAAGAATTATAGCTGAAACAGGTGCCGGTCAGCATGGAGTGGCAACTGCAACAGTCTGTGCCAAGTTTGGTTTGGAGTGCATTGTTTATATGGGTGAACTTGATGTGAAGCGGCAGGAGCTAAATGTATTTAGGATGAAGATGCTGGGCGCAAAAGTAATTCCGGTTACATCAGGAAGCCGAACATTAAAGGATGCGACTAACGAAGCTATTAGAGATTGGATAACAAATGTTGAATCTACTCATTACATTATCGGCTCTGTTGTTGGTCCTCATCCGTACCCCATGTTAGTTCGTGATTTTCAATCAGTAATTGGCATGGAAACAAAAGAGCAAATTCTAGCTGCCGAAAATAAATTGCCTGATTATCTTGTTGCATGTGTTGGCGGAGGTTCAAACGCTGTCGGATTTTTTCATGAATTTATTATTGATAATAATGTGAAACTTATCGGTGTTGAGGCTGCAGGATACGGAATAAATTCCGGGAAGCACTGCGCTACTTTAACTTTAGGCTCTGAAGGAATATTTCACGGAATGAAAACTTATTTACTCCAAAATGAAAATGGGCAAGTTAGTGAAGTACATTCAATCTCTGCAGGATTGGATTATCCAGGAGTTGGACCTGAACATAGCTGCCTAAAAGATTTGAAGCGTGCTGAATATTTTTCAATTACGGATGAAGAAGCGTTGGATGCAACATTGCTCCTCTCAAAGTGCGAAGGCATTTTACCCGCATTGGAAACCGCACACGCATTTGCCTATTTAAATTATTTAATGCCCAAAACTAAAAAGGATGAGATTGTTATTGTGAATACAAGCGGAAGGGGAGATAAGGATTTAAACACAATTATTGAAAAAGTAGGAAATAAAATTTAATGACTAAAATTACTGATCATATTGAAAAAGTAAATCGATCCGGGAAAAAAGTTTTAACAATATTTTTAACAGCAGGTTATCCTTCAAAAAATAATTTTGTTGATGCTGCAAAAGCAATTGTGGACTCAGGTGCCGACATCCTGGAAATTGGAATTCCCTTCGGTGATTCGCTTGCTGATGGACCGGTTATTCAATCGTCATACTATGCGGCACTTGAGCAAGGAGTAAATATTAAATCTGTTTTGAAATTTGTTGAAGAGATTAGAAGTGTTCGAGATATTCCAATAATAATTATGGGTTCAGCAAACCCAATTAATAATTATGTAACAAAAAACTTTTTAGATGACGCTTATAATTCCGGTGCTAATGGCGTTATAGTCCCGGATGTTCCCTTGGAAGAGTTCGATGTCTTTTTTGAAGGCACAAATGATAGAATTGATAAAATACTCTTAACGACTCCAACTTCATCGGAAGAAAGAATTAAAAGAATTGATAATGCAAGCAGTGGATTTGTTTATTGTGTTAGCGTGGTGGGTACAACCGGTGTTAGACATAATTTTGATGAAACAGTTCTTAAAAATCTTGAGCGAACATATAGTTTGGTTAAAAAAAATAAATTGCAGATCGGATTTGGAATTTCGAGTGGTGACGATGTTAAGCGGTTTATAAATTTTTGTGATGGTGTGATTGTCGGCAGTGCTGTAGTAAAAATTTTGAATGAAGAGAATGCAATTGAGAAAACAAAAAAATTAATTAGAGAATTAGCTAAGTCTTGTATTTATTAATAAAAGTTTAATTGAAGAATAAAAATTCTCATTAAGAATTAATTTTTTCGTCTTTTCTGTCTTTTATTGATTCAGGTTTATTATTTCCATTTTCTAATTTTCTACACTGTTCTTTAAGTTCAGAAATAATTTTAGATGAATTAGGAAAAATTTCATATGCACCATTTATGTTGCGAAGTTCATCATGCGCAATAAATAAAGCCATATTCAAATTTTCAGATCTTACCTCACTTTTTATTTTTTGCATAATCGGAACAAAATAATCCCTCACTAAACAATTGATTTTCATGTCAATTATTTCTTCAAGGTCTTTCGATTCATTAGTTTGCTTAAATAAACTTGTTAACTCTTTTGCCTTATTCAATGCAACAATTTTATTCTTGCATTCATTAAAACTGTGCCCCCATTTGCTTTGATTTTTATCGAAAATATCCCAAACGATATCTTCAATATCAAGCCACTCGAAATTTATTTCATTATTCATAGATCACCCCTCATTGAATGTAATACGATATGGAACTGCCTTTGCTTAAGAATACTAAATTTAAGGTAAAAATCAATAGAAATAATTGGGAAAAAGTTAATATTTAACTAAAGAACATGGTTATCATTTGTATCATGTGAGTTCTTAGGTCTCAAAATGAAGCACTCGTAAATTTTTACCCTTCGAAAATGGCTTAAAAACAAAATAAAAATAGTGGCACTTTAATTGGAATGTATCAAAACAGAATTAAAAAAATCTTGTACTCATAAATTATGGTGATGTAAATGGTATTCAAAGAACACAAATATGGCGAAGTAACAGTAGTTTCAATTAACTGTGCAACAACAGTTTCTATACATGCAAACAACTTTAAAGAATATTTATTTAACCTTCTGGAAAAAAAGAATAGTAAGATCATTGTTGATTTAAGAGAAGCGGTTTATATAGATTCATCATTTATTGGTGCTTTGGTTCTAAGTTTTAAAAGTCTTAAAAATGGTGACGGTCAACTAAAGATAGTTTGCGGAAATACCCACGGTCATTTTTGGTCTTTCTTTCAAGTAACTAAAGTATTTGGTGAAATGAGCAGTTATTCAAACTTAAACGCAGCAATAAAAGCGTTTGATGTTGAATTTGAAAAAGTTGCATAATATTATTTGTTAGTTTGATAGCACTATTTAAAATAAAATTTTAACGAAAAAGCTCAGAAGGTTTTATAGGTTGTGGGTACCTTAGATTTCCTTTTGGGCTTTTTTCGTTACTTATCATTCTTCTCCTTCAAAATTTTTCATTAGATCATACCACGTAAATTTCATGTTCTAAATTTTAACATACTTTACTGCAGCGATTTATGTGTGTTAAATGAACTAAAATTGTTGAATTAACTCAAAATTATTAATACTTTTGATTTAATGGTTTTCCTAAAACAATAATATAATTTTTCAAAAGACATAGACCTCTAACAAAATATAATTAATCATGACTAAAAACCTAAAACTCAATGATGTTCCCAAAATAAGCAGCGTACAAGAAATGGTCCTGAAATCTTGCACAGCATATTCAGGCAAACTTGCGCTCGAGGATTTAAATGATACTCCAATGCAAAATTTGACTTTTGAACAGTTATTAGAAAACATATTAAAGTTTGGAAGTGCGCTTAAAAATTTAGGAATTGATGAGAGAACTCATATTGCTCTGATCGGGGAAAATAGAGTTCAATGGGCGGTAAGTTTTTTAACGGCAATGTGTTTCAATTATGTTATTGTACCTATCGATAAAAATTTAAGTTCGAATGAAATTTATAATATAATTCATGAATCGGATGCCGAAGCAATTATTTTTTCGCAAGCATACGCTGATATGTTTTCTGGAAGACATGCCTCCCTTAAGAGATTAAATCATTATATCTGCATGGATGAAACTACTGTAGATGATGATTATTTATTTATGATGGATTTAATAAATAAAAGTGAATCAATAAATAAAGAAAATCTGCCAATAATTAATCCGGATGAACTCGCTGAAATTATTTTCACTTCGGGTTCATTGGGCAGAGCAAAAGGTGTAATGCTGAGTCAGAAAAATTTAGCGGCAAACTTATTCGATATGTTAAGTATGCTGATGATGTATCCTGAAGATAGATTTCTTTCAGTACTGCCTATGCATCATACATACGAATGTACTTGCGGAATGATGTGCCCGCTGTATGCCGGTTCCTCCGTTCATTATTCCAGGTCGTTAAAAACAGTTGTAGATGATCTGCAGAAAGTGAAAGCTACAATTCTATTAGGTGTTCCTCTTCTTTACGATAAAATGTTCAAGCGTATTTCAAAAACAATTACAGAGGATAAAGTAAAATCTATTGTTGTGCCTGCCTTAAGAAAAATTACAAACGTAACTGAAAAACTGGGGCTAAGCGGAGTAAAGAAAAAGGTTTTCAAAGAACTGCACGGAAAATTTGGCGGACATGTTAGATTATTTATCGCTGGTGGTGCGGCTCCCGATCCGATGGTAGCAGAAGGGTTACGGGAACTGGGATTCGGATTTGTTCAAGGTTACGGGTTAACAGAAACTTCACCAATACTTGCATTAAACAGATTGGATAATTTTAAAGATAATGCTGCCGGGCTTCCCCTGCCGAATGTGGAATTAAAAATAAATAATCCCGATACTGATGGAGTTGGAGATATTTATGCTAAGGGACCAAATATAATGCTCGGGTACTACAAAAATGATGCACAAACAAAAGGCACATTTGAAGAAGGCTGGTTTGTCACTGGTGATGTTGGCTTTTTTGATAAGGATGGTTTTCTTCATATTTCCGGCAGGAAAAAAAATGTCATAATTTCTCGTTCCGGCAAAAATGTTTTCCCCGAGGAAATTGAGGATATATTAAATCGAAGTCCTTACATATTAGAATCAGTTGTGTACGGCAAAAAAGATTCAAAGCAGGATGAAGTTATTTCCGCGCATATTGTTGCGGACGCAGAAGCATTTATTCAACTTTCGGAAGAGACCGATACTAAAATAACAGATGAATTAATTAATGAAGTTATTACAAAAGAAGTTGAAAAAATTAACAAGCAGCTTTCATCTTATAAACGAATTGTAAGTTTTAATATTCGTGAAGAGGAGTTTGTAAAAACAACAACTCAAAAAATTAAAAGATATTTGGTGGGGGCGGAGTAGTAATAAAAATTAATTTTTAAAAACTGATTTTACCCAATGGATACCTTGTGAAAGAACATCCTTACTTATGTTGACCGGCGTGCTTTCTTTTAAAGTATTTACACTTTTATCTAATACTACTGCAACCGGATTTATTGCCTTCCCTAAAATGTTCTCAGTTTTTTCCTTAGCTATGGTAATTAAAGTAATGTTAATTTTACTTACCAGTTCAGAAATTAAATCCCTAGTAGTTGAAATAATAAACGAAACCGATGGAAGTAAATCTTTTTCGGATTCGATGTAAAGTGTTTTACAATAATTTTCCGTAATGATTGAAATTCTAGTTAGCAATGCAGCATTTACAAATCCATCTGCCAATGAGCTTAATACTTTGCTGAGAAACGGAATACCTTTCATGGTATCGGTTGCAAATTTTGAAAACACTTCATCCGAGGCATATGCTATCCCTTCACTCCCTCCAATGGCAACAGAGTAGTAAACCTTTTTAGCAATCACCCATAAATCTCGGTTAGAAACTCTTCCATTGTATAGAATAAAAATTTCCTTTACAATATTTACAGAAGCAGAAAGAATAAGAACTGAATCTATAAATCCGTTTTGCGAAATGCTTGTGCTGTAAAATAATTGATTGACATATTTTTTTCTTATTCTTCGGCATTCAATGTTTAAACTATCCACAATACTGTCATAACTTGCCCGGTTGATTGCTAAATTTGAAACATTCATTCCTAAATTTTTTAAGTAGTTATTCTTTTGAAATCGTTCCATCCTTTTGGAAATTAAATCGTCCACTTTCGATTTATCAGTAACAGGTCCGTAATAAACGGGGATACTCAAAATTTTATAAATGGGAATTATCACAAAATTAATTACAAGTGCGGCTATAACAATTAAAGAGATATAACCCAATATCTGATGGATAGAATTTAAATAGACATATAATTGAATAAATTCCTTAGCAATAAAATAGATGGCAAATATCGAAATAAATGCAATTATTTTTTTAAGCGCTTTCATAATTTCCCCGGATATTATAAATGCAATTTATTGAAATCGTATTTATAAATCTATTCTGCAAATAAATGAAATTGATTCTGCTCATAAAATTACTACTTTCAATAAATGGGAGGCTTTTCTATTTTTAACATCCTAAATTAACAATACTATTTTTTCAAAATTCTTATTCAGAGTTAAAATATATGAAAATCAAAAAGAGTATTCTCCTTCTAATTATTGTAACCTCCTACTTTTTTCTTGGATGGGGCAGAACCGGTCATCAAATTATCAATCGCAATTCAACATTATCATTTAATGAAGAAATAAACTTTATGGTATCGTGGGCTGACTTTTTAGCCGCTCACGGTTCTGATGCAGATGATAGAAAAGGTACTGATCCTACTGAAGGACCTAAGCATTATATTGATATAGATGCATTCCCGGAATTTATCTCATCGGGATCAATCCATCAAAATTTTGATTCACTTGTTGCGCAGCATGGATTGTCATTTGTTGAAGAACAAGGAGTTCTCCCATGGGCAATATTGAATACAATTGAATCTCTAAAAACCGCGTTTGAAAATGGAGATTGGGAAAATGCTAAATTATTAGCTTCTGATTTGGGACATTATGTTGGCGACGCGCATATGCCGCTTCACATTACACTAAATTATAACGGACAATTGACCAATCAATATGGTGTGCATTCCAGGTATGAATCAACTATGATAAATAATAATTCCAGTTCACTTCAGTTCGGAGGAGATTCGCTGATCTATATTGAAAATCCATCCGACTATGTCTTTCAATTTATTTATACAAATTACACATATGTTGATTCAGTGTTGCAAGCAGATAGTGATTCGAGAGCATTAGCAGGAAGTTATAACGGGACGTATTATGAAGAATTATGGGATCGTACGGAACATTTTACAAAAGTACTTTTTAAAAGCGCCTCAAATAAGTTGGCAAATTTAATTTATACAACTTGGGTTAACGCCGGATCACCGGTTTTAACAAATATTGATGATTCAGATAAACCTACGCAATGTTTTTTACTCGAACAAAATTATCCTAATCCGTTCAACCCATCTACAAAAATAAAATTTACGATCCCAAATGTAGCGGACGCATTCAATGCATCATCAACTAACGTATTGTTAAAGATTTACGACATACTTGGCAATGAAATTACAACTCTTGTAAATGAACAGAAATCAGCAGGCAATTATGAAGTTGAATTTAGTAGTGAATCCGTCAACAGGCAAATCCCAAGCGGAGTGTATTTGTATAAATTGCAAATTAATGATCTTGGCAATAGTAGTGGAATTGTTCAAACAAAAAAGATGTTGTTAGTAAAATAGGAACTTCTACTTTTAACTCTTAAGATAATTGAGCTTAAATTGTTGCAAATTTGCCTACCAATTCAAAAAATTCCCTCGCGTCAAACTTTTCATCTTAATAATATATCCCATCCCTTGCTAAAGGAAAGATCATATAAAAATTCTGTAATCATAAAATTTATTAGCTCGAATCTGTAAAGTTTACATGAATTGTCAAGAAAAATTTCTGAGTTAAAGTTGGGCTAATCTAACAATTGGCATTGAAATTGCAAATAGTTTTAATAAATGAAGAGTATTCAGTCATAGTTTAGGAAGTTTTTAATCCTTCAAAAAGACATTTTGATCTTCATCATATATTTTTCGAAAATTATTTGAGATATTTTTAATAGACAATAGAGAATAAAGCCATGAATAAAAAAATATTTACATTCGTTCAATTATTTGCTTTTCTATTTCTTCTTTCAGAAACTTATTATTTCCAGAGCGGTTATGGTGGGGGCGGCAATAGTCCTACCGGTGCTGCTACTAATGCTGTTGCTCGTCAAGAGAACATGTCCCTAATAAAAGGCGGTGTTTTTAAAATGGGTAGAATAAATAAGGATAATGATGAAAGACCCATTCACGATGTAACTTTAGAAAATTACTATATGGACAGGGTTGAGGTTACATATGCAGAATTTAAAGATTTTATTGATTCGGAAAAATACGTTACCGAGGCTGAAATAGAAGGCTGGAGCTGGGTGTGGCAAGGAGATAAACTAATAAGAATGAAGAATATTAATTGGCGGCATGACAGCAAAGGAAATTTAATTAATCAAACAGGTTTCAATCATCCTGTGCTTCATGTAAGCTGGTTTGATGCAATAGTGTTTTGTAACTGGAGGAGTGAAGTATTCAATAAGAAAAAATATTATTCCATTGATATGGAAAATAAAGTTGTGATCGGAACTAATAAAACAGCTACAGGTTATCGATTACCTACAGAAGCTGAATGGGAGTATGCTGCAAGGGGTGGTCACATTAGTCAGAATTTTTACTTTTGCGGAAGCAACGATGTAGGTGAAGTTGCATGGCATAGATTTAATTCAGACAATTCAACACATCCTGTTGCTACTAGAATTGCCAATGAATTAGGAATTTATGATATGAGCGGCAATGTGTGGGAATGGTGTTTTGACTGGTATGATCAAAATTATTATGCAACAAAACAACAGAGTAACCCAATTGGTCCTGATAAAGGAAAATTTAAAGTATTACGTGGCGGAAGCTGGCATTCAATTACTGAAAGAACTTGTGAATATACTTTACGATATTGGGATTACCCAAAGAGCAGAAGTAATAAAATCGGTTTTAGATGTGCAAAAAATTATGATTATTAAGATGGAAAACAATTATAATTTTTTTTTAATTTGACAAATCAATAATATTGTTTTTCAATTTGAATTATTAAAATGTTAAATAATTTATTAAGTTTGAAAAAGTACTTTCCTTATTTAATGGGAGTTAAGAATGCAAAAGATTAGATTATTATTTTTACTAATGCTGACAAGTTCAGTATTATTTTGTCAGGTAAAAAATACTCACTTTCAGCGCAACACTTATTTTTTTGATGTAAACACAACTGACTTTAAACTGCACGATGGCGACGGCGAAAGATCATTTATATTCTATATCGAATTTGAAGAAAAATTTGATGATGCCCCCAAGGTATTCATCGGCGTTTCAACTATAGATATAGAATTGGATGGAATGTCGCACCTTGCATATGGCGTTGAAGCATTAGGTATTAATGATGCCGGATTTACATTAAAAATAAGGGTTTGGGGCGATACAAAAATTAAGTCTATCGGCGGCTACTGGGATGCATATTATAACTAATTATAATTCATTGGTGAAATGTTCTGTCAAAAAGGGACAGTAAAATGAGAAAATTTTCTTTATTTATAACATTAGTTCTATTTCAATTTTTATTAGCCTCATTCTATTTATTAAGTGATGATGAAAGTTCACTTATTGCAAATCAAGCACAAAGTGAAGAACTAGATTTGATATATATTGAGGGCGGAAGTTTGGATATGGGGGTTGATGATGATAATGATATAACCAAGGTTCACCAGGTTTATATTAGAAGTTTCCTTATTTCAAAATATGAGGTGACTGTAAAAGAGTACAGGGAATATGTAAATGCGGTAGAAAAAGATATGCCTTACCCGCCTAAATGGGGATGGAAGGAAAATCATCCAATAGTTAATATCTCTTGGGAAGATGCAAATAATTATGCTGAATGGGCAGGGCTTCGTTTGCCCACAGAAGCGGAGTGGGAATATGCTGCGAGAGGCGGCAAAGATGGGAAAAATTTTCCATACAGCGGCGGAAGTAATTTAGATTTAGTAGCATGGTATAAAAACAACTCTTCAAAAGAAACTCACCCGGTTGGAAGGAAAATGCCAAATAACCTTGGTTTACACGACATGAGCGGCAATGCAATGGAATGGTGCGCTGATTGGTATGATGAAAATTATTATGATTACTCTCCAACTTTTAATCCTTCCGGACCCGCAAAAGGGAGCTATAAAGTATTGCGGGGTGGTTCTTATTTAGATTCGCAAGAAAACTGTACAGTATATGATAGAAATTGGAGCGTTACCGGTTTTAAAAGATTAGATTATGCAATTGGGTTCCGATTGGTTAAGGACATTAAATAAAATTTTAAGCTAAATACATTTCAATTAAATAATATTTTTAATCTGATATCTCTGTTCGTTTTACAAACACTTCAAGCATCCTCAAAATGTCAAAATTACAGGTATAATCGGTAAATTTTTACTGATTTTTTATAAAAAACCAACCAAAAATTTATCAATCGAAATGATTTTTGAGTGATAATTTTATTTTGACCTCACCAATTACAGGTAAAAATAAATGAAGAGGGATGAAAAATGAAATTCTAACAATCCAATTAGCCCGACTAAAAAAAACAAATAATTTTATAAGTACAATTAACAAAAGTCGCAATATAAATTCGGATAAATCGTCTTTAATTTATACCGAAAATTTAGATGCGGAAAACGTCCTAAATCGGGTTAATTGTAAAGTAAATTTGTAATCATAATGCGCCCCAAGCACTTAATGGTAAAAACCCCCTGCATCACTTAATCAATTTCGAATTTAATTACCCTAAAATTCGACTTCATATTTACAATCATTCGACATTTTTTTGAAGTTTCACAAATAATAAATTTAATGCTTTTACTTAAATATCAAATACTTTAAAGTTTAACTAAAATGTGCCTAAAAATTGGCAATGAATTTGATATTGTAATATCGGAACAGAAAATTAAAAAGGACTAAGCATAATTTCTAATCAAAAAAACTAAGATCATGAATATGAATAATTCAAATCCAGACGAAAATCCTTTAATCCCCAAAAATGAAATTGAAAATACTCCATCAATCGATAACAATGATGAGATTATTGAAAGCACCGACAGGTATCTAAATGGCGCAAATAAGTTTATCATTTCCGAAAGACTTAGAAAAAAAATAATATTTATTGCAAAGATGGGCGGATTAAAAGAAAACAATAATTTTTTTGATCCTGATTTGGATTGGAAAACTATTCATAATTATGAAGACCCTTTTACACAACTTTTTCTAGACCATACAGTTGATTCAATTACTACGGAAGTTGTTAGAACCAATTACGAATATCTAATGCTCTTTTGGAAAAATATCAAAGAGAAAGCTGACTCAGCAGAAAACCGAAATGAGTTCAGCAATACTTATGGGCTAAATTTTTGGGACGAGGCAATAAATTTATTAGATAATGTTTATGAAAAACTTAATACTGAAGAGAAAATAAATAGTGAGAAAGAGAAATTAGCTAATCAAGAATCATCTAAGCTGAACTTTGTATTGATCAACAAAATTGAAAAAAGATTGACGGAAAATCTTTTGACTCCTGATGATGTAAAAAACATTTTTATTGAGGGAGAGAAAATAAAAATAGACGAAGAACAAACAGTTGAAATATTATGGGACCATTTAGTTAAACTAGGTTGGAAACCAATAAACGGAGAGAAAGATAGTTCAAACAAAAAAGAGTGTTTGCTGAAATTGGATTGGGGACCGCTGTGCGTGATGGACCTTAAGCGATTTATTAATAGCGAAATGGGAAACTCAAATTATTCCGATAATCATTTTAATAATATTGTTGTTGAGGCAAAAGAATTAGGAATTGGCGAAGATCAGGCAATATTTATCCTTTGGGATTACTTAATGAGGGAGGGTTGGGAACCTGCAAGCGGTGAAATGAATGAGCTTAAGAAGAAAGACTCACTATTTAACTCATCATGGGTGCCCGGTCACATAAAAGCACTGATAAATCAAATTGAATCACTTATGAATGATAAACGGCTTACAAAAAATCAGGTTGAAAAAATTATTAGTGAAGCCGCACAACAAAGTATTAGTGAAGATGATGCAATAAATATTGTATGGAATGCATTGGAGAATGCTGAGTGGGAACCGATAACAGGAGATAAAGATTCGAGAAATAAAAAAGCAAGCTTATTCTCATCCGATTGGACACCGGTAAATTTAGAAGTAAGCACACCTGCCGAAAGAACATATACAAGAACCTCTGCAGCTCAAAGAACAAGCCCGGTTTTGGTAGCGGGAATTGTTGCCGTCCTTGCTGCAATAATATTTTTTATTTTTGGATTGCCTTCACTTTTAGAAAATAAAGATGCCATTGCTGAGGAAAGGGGAACGGAAAAACAAAATCTAAAGAATGAACAATTACTCACAGAGGATAACCCAAACATTAATTACTCTAATTCTGTTGCCGCCAGTGATAAAAATACAACTCCGGGCGAGTTGAACAATAACGAATCACCTCAAAAAGTTGATAAAACAAAAGATATTAATATCGTTGAAAAAGATATTTCTGCTGAAGGGAATATTGAATCTGATAATTTAGATGTCACAGCAGAAGCGAAAAATAAAGAAAAAGAAGCTGCGGCAAAACTAGCTGCTATTGAACTGATGTATGGTGAAATGTCAGCAGAATTTGAAAATTTATTTCGACAAGGAAAAGTAAATAATGCCAAAAATACTTTGAGCAAATTAAACTCTTTTATCGATGAAAATAATTTGGGTCATTCGACGAGTAAATATAGAACTGCGATCAATAGGGTAGAAAACATGGCATTTATTCCCGGAAAAAATATTTATATGGATAAATATGAAGTAACAGTAAAGGATTACAAAGATTACACAAGATCTAAGGCTGGAGTTAAATTTCCATTTTTACCTGACTGGAACCAGGATGATGCACAACCGATCATTAATGTTTCATTCGATGAGGCAGAAGGGTTTGCAAAAGCTAATGGCAAGAGGATACCAACATTAGATGAATGGAAGGCTGCGGCAGGACTTAGTAAATCAAATGATAATTTTTTTAATGATGATGAATCGCCAAGACAGTACGCCAATGTTTATGATTTAGTTTCATCAACAAATGATACATATACACGCACTGCACCGGTCGGCAAATTTTCGCCAAATAAAAACAATTTATTTGATTTAGTTGGAAACGTAGAAGAGTGGTGTATTACTTCGAATAACGTTCCAACATGTGTAGGTGGCGATTATAAGACAAAAGAAAGCAGAAGTAAATCGTTCCGCAGTAAAAATCACAGAGCTGATTATACTTCAGAAAGAGTCGGTTTCCGATGTGTTGTGGATGTGGATTCCTTACTGAACTAATCTATTTTATATAATGTTCAAAACAGTTTTTAGGCAGCTCAAGTAAAGCTGCCTTTTCTTTTTCAAAGAACCTTCAAATGAAGAATATAAAAATAAAAAGGTCTGAAAAATAAATTATAGACTTTCTTCTTGAGGCAGAGCCTGTCCGCCATGGGAGGAATCAGATTCTGCCATGGGCATTCCTTTGGAAGAACCAATGTTAAAGTATTCTTTAAACTAAAAAAGGTCTGCAATTTAATTACAGACCTTTTAACTTGAGGCGGCGATCGGATTCGAACCGATGAATAAAGGTTTTGCAGACCTTCGCCTTAGACCACTTGGCCACGCCGCCGTAAAAAATAAAATCCACGAAAAGTGGATTTTACTTGAGCGGGAAACGGGATTTGAACCCGCGACATTCACGTTGGCAACGTGACGCTCTACCACTGAGCTATTCCCGCATAAAATCTATAAAGAACTATTACAAATTTGAACGCCTAATATAACATTGTTTCTAATATTTCGCAATATTTGATTAAAAATTCACTCAATAAATTTTAATTTTTTGCCCTAAATTTCATGTCAATGTTCAGACTTCGAAAAATAAACCTTATCTTTGCACAGTTGAAAAAATAAGAATGGAATCATGCTTGAACACGAAAGAAATGATCTTGTTGAAATAATCAAAAAAAA